>UMHH01053427.1_pt1 | contig 19311 bp, 9 predicted proteins | sample 1965491 | NCBI WGS metagenome assembly UMHH01 (sample SAMEA4836094, study PRJEB28245) | human gut metagenome | biome: gut microbiome; material: fecal sample | place: Denmark | collected 2008
GTGCTGCCGCGTCGTGGGCGAGAGGGCGAACAGGGGCGAATAGGTCATCACGCGCACCGTGCGGCCGTCGGGGAGAAATTCCAGAATGCGGATCCAGCCGTCGCCGCCGTTGCCTTCGTACCCGCCGCCCATCGACTGCGAGTCGAAGAGCATCTGGTGGACGGGACGGCCTGCGCTGTTGGCATCCGTGCGGAATCCCCAGCCCGATACGTGGCCGCAGAGCACCAGTTCGATGTTCGAGGCGGGGTAGACGAGTTTCCGCCAGATCGCTTCGCCCTGATTGGCGTCGGGCAACTCCTGTTTGAATTTGGTGATCTTGCCGTTTTTGACTACCGGCTCGTAACTGGTGACGCGCACCGGATCGCCCGCGATGCGTTCGCTCTCGGCGTTGAGGTAGGAGTGCGTCATCAGCACTACGCGGTGATTGCGGTACTCTTCCAGCCCCACGATGCGGCGCGCCCAGCCGATCACCGTGTCGCGGGGTGCGAATTCGAGGTTGAGGAAGAGGTAGTCGATCCCTTCGGGGCTCCGCAGCTCGAAGGCGGCGTTCTCGACGGCGTGATTGCCCTGTGCGTCCAGACCGTACTGGCTGAGCATCCGCCGGTTGAGGGGGTTCTTGTCGACGGGGAAATACTCGCCGATATGGGTGCGGCGGTCGCCCGTGCGCGTGTAGGTGTAGTCGTGGTTGCCGGTGGCCGTCATGTAGGGAACCACTCCGTCCAACTGCGAGAAGGCGCGGGCCGTAGCCTCCCACTGCTTGTGCGACGACTGGTCGCCCGAGTAGCCGTTGCTGATGCGGTCGTTCTGCTCGACCAGATCGCCCACGCAGAGCACCAGTTTGGTGTTGAGCGCTTCGGCGTGTGCGGCGATCCAGCTGGTCATGATCTCCATGATCGGCTGGTTGCATGCCTTTTTGGCGTAGCCTTGCAGGTCGGGAAGCAGGACGACGGTCCACGAATCGGGATCGGAGAGGGCGGGTTCGCTGAATTTCTCCTGTGCCTGTGCCGGCACGAGGAGTGCTCCGAACAGTGCTGCGAGCAGCAGCCGGGCGAGGAAAACTCTTCTGAACATGGTTTTATCGGTTTGTAGTGGGTTTCGACAGGGTTTCCGGCCGCACGATCGCCGCGGCGGTTACGCCACGCTCTGCATCTCGATGAGCTTGGAATAGATGCCGCCGCGCGCCATCAACTCCTCGTGCGTACCCTGCTCGGCGATGCGGCCGTGGTCGATGACGATGATCTTGTCGGCGTTGTGCACCGTGGAGAGCCGGTGGGCGATGACGATCGACGTGCGCCCCTTCAACAACGAGTTGAGCGCATCCTGCACCAGCTTTTCGCTCTCGGTGTCGAGTGCCGAGGTCGCCTCGTCGAGGATCAGGATCTCGGGATTTTTCAGCACCGCGCGGGCGATCGACAACCGCTGCCGCTGGCCGCCCGACAGTTTCATGCCGCGGTCGCCGATGTTGGTCTGGTAGCCCTTGTCGGTCTCCATGATGAAGTCGTGGGCGTTGGCTACCTTGGCCGCGGCGACGATCTCGTCGTGCGTGGCGTCGAGTTTTCCCAGCGAGATGTTGCCCTCGATCGTATCGTTGAAGAGGATCGTATCCTGTGCCACGACGCTCATGTGGGCGCGCAGGCTCTCCTGCGTGTAGTTGCGGATCGACGTGCCGTCGATCAGGATGTCGCCGCCCTGGATGTCGTAGAAGCGGGGAATCAGTTCGCTGAGCGTCGACTTGCCGCCGCCCGAAGGTCCTACCAGCGCCACGGTTTCGCCCTTGCGGATCGTGAAGCTCACGCCGTCGATCACCTCGCGGTTGCCGTCGTAGGAGAAGCGCACGTTGCGGAATTCGATCCCTTCGTGCAGGCCGTCGAGCGTGCGGGCGTCGGGGGCGTCGGGCACCTCGGTTTTGGTGTCGAGCAGCATGAGGATGCGCTCGCCGGCGGCGACGCCCTGGTTGATGTTGGCGAACTGGTCGATGAACGAACGCACGGGGCGCGTGATCTGCGAGAACATGGCGATGAAGGCCACGAACTCGCCGGCGTTGAGCGAGCGGTTGATGACGAGCATACCGCCGAAGACGAGGATCACGCCGACGGCCGAGATCCCCAGAAACTCGCTCATGGGCGATGCCAGCTGCTGGCGGCGCGCCATCGAGAGGAGCAGCCGCGAGAACTCGGCGTTGATGTCGTAGAATTTCTGGCGGATGTAGTTCGTGGCGTTGTAGCCCTTGATGAGCTTCACGCCCGACAGCGACTCGTCCAGGACGCTCACCATGTCGCCCATGCGCTGCTGGCTCTGCATGGCGGGGTGGCGCAGTTTCTTGACGATGCTGCCGATGATGAGTGCCACGAGCGGCAGGAAGAGGATCGAGAAGACCGACAGTTCCCACGAGATGGAGAACATCGCCACCAGATAGCCGATGATGAGGAACGGTTCGCGGAAAGCTACTTGCAGCGTGTTGGTGATGCAGAACTGCACGACCATCACGTCCTGCGTGATGCGCGACATGATGTCGCCCTTGCGCTGCTCGCTGAAAAATCCGACGTTGAGGTTGATGACGTTGTCGAACAGTTCGTTGCGCATCCTTTGCAGCGTGCGCGTGCGCATGTTCTCGACCGTCCATGCCCCCAGGTAGCGGAAGGTGTTCGACAGCAGGTTCATCAGCACCGTGACCGTGGCCAGCAGGATGAGCACGTACATGGGGTTGTACTCGCCGAAGACCGAGGTGTAGGCGTAGCGCAGCCATGCGCTGAGCGACGCCTCGTCGAAAGCGAATTCGGGACGGACGTAGAGCGGCTCGAAACGGAACTCGGGGTCGAACATCGCCTGGATGATCGGGATGAGCATGATGTAGTTGACCGTATTGAACAGCGCGTGGAGGATCGAGTAGATGAAATAGGGGACGGCGTATTTGCCGATGGGGCGCACGAACGTGAGCAGGCGGAGATATATCTTGAACATGTGAGGTCGAAATCTTCGTTTGTCCGCAGGCCCGATACGGACGTGCCCTTCGAAGGGGGTTCCGCCGATCGTTTCGCCGGTCGGGCCGCGATGGTTTTTCCGTGTGCAAAGATAGAAATAAAATTCGGATTCCCGCCATTCGGGTCTTCTTTTCAGCCGCTTCGCCGTTCTTTGCGGTGTTTTTCGATCGGCGGAACGGTTGAAATCGGAATAATTTTCCTAAATTTGCCGACTGAACCGTTGATTCGTAAAATCTTTCGATATATGAAGTTCAAGGAGTACAAAGGACTCGATCTGCCGCAGCTGGCGGCCGACGTGCTGGCACAGTGGGATGCGGAAGACACCTTCCACAAGAGCATTTCGACGCGCGAGGGGCATCCGGCATTCGTCTTTTACGAGGGGCCGCCCTCGGCCAACGGACTGCCGGGCATCCACCACGTCATGGCGCGCACGATCAAGGACATCATCTGCCGCTACAAGACGCAGCAGGGCTATCTGGTGCACCGCAAGGCGGGATGGGACACCCACGGCCTGCCCGTCGAGCTGGGCGTGGAGAAGAAGCTCGGCATCACGAAGGAGGATATCGGAACGAAGATTTCGATCGAGGAGTACAACCGCACCTGCCGCGAGGCGGTCATGGAGTTCACGGGAGTGTGGGAGAACCTGACGCGCCGCATGGGCTACTGGGTCAACATGGACGATCCCTACATCACCTACGACAACAAGTATATCGAGACGCTGTGGTGGCTGCTCAAACAGCTCTTCGACAAGGGGCTGCTCTACAAGGGCTACACCATCCAGCCCTACTCGCCGGCCGCCGGTACGGGTCTCTCGACCCACGAGCTGAACCAGCCGGGCTGCTACCGCGACGTGAAGGACACGACCTGCACGGCGCAGTTCCGCGTGGTGCGCGACGAACGCAGCGAACGCTTTTTCGAGGGCGTCGAGGGCGAGCTCTACTTCCTGGCCTGGACGACGACGCCGTGGACGCTGCCGTCGAATACGGCGCTGGCCGTAGGCCCCGCGATCGACTATGTGCGCGTCAAGTGCCGCAACCCCTATACCGACGAGGCGCAGACCGTCATTCTGGCGCGCGAGCTGGTGCCGTCCTACTTCACCAAGAAGATGGAGGGAACGTTCGAGGTCGAGGATCGTGTTTACAAGGGACCCGAGTTCGAGGGCGTCCGCTACGAGCAGCTGCTCCCGTGGGTGCGGCCGATGGGCGATGCCTTCCGCGTGATCGTGGGCGACTACGTGACCACGACCGACGGTACGGGTATCGTGCATATCGCCCCGACGTTCGGTGCCGACGACAACCGCGTGGCCAAGCAGGCGGGCATCGCGCCCCTGTTCGTGATCGACCGCGCGGGCAAGGAGCAGCCTATGGTCGACCGCACGGGCAAGTTCTTCCGCATCGAGGAGCTCGATCCGGCCTTCGTGGAGCGGTATGTCGACGCCGGGAAATACGGCGAGTATGCGGGCCGTTACGTGAAGAACGCCTACGACGATACGCTCGCGCCCGACGCGCCGACGCTCGACGTGGACATCGCCGTGGCGCTCAAAGGGGCGGGCATGGCTTTCAAGATCGAGAAGCACGTCCACTCCTATCCGCACTGCTGGCGCACGGACAAACCGGTGCTCTACTATCCGCTCGACTCGTGGTTCATCCGGACCACGGCGCTGCGCGAGCGGATGATCGAACTCAACCGCACGATCCGCTGGATGCCCGAATCGACCGGTACGGGCCGCTTCGGCAAGTGGCTCGAAGGGCTGGTGGACTGGAATCTGTCGCGTTCGCGTTTCTGGGGCACGCCGCTGCCGGTGTGGGCCACCGAGGATTACTCCGAGCTGAAATGCATCGGTTCGATGGAGGAGCTGACGGCCGAGATCGAGCGCGCGGTCGCGGCCGGCGTGATGAAGGAGAATCCCTACAAGGAGTTCCGTGTGGGCGACATGTCGAAGGAGAACTATGCCAAGATCGACCTGCACCGTCCCTATGTGGACCAGATCGTGCTCGTCTCGTCCAAGGGCGAGCCGATGCGCCGCGAGAGCGACCTGATCGACGTGTGGTTCGATTCGGGCGCCATGCCCTATGCGCAGCAGCACTATCCGTTCGAGCATCGGGAGGGTTTCGGCGAGGTCTTTCCCGCCGACTTCATCGCCGAGGGCGTCGACCAGACGCGCGGCTGGTTCTTCACGCTGCATGCGATCGCCGCGATGCTGTTCGATTCGGTAGCCTTCAAGAATATCATTTCCAACGGACTGGTGCTCGACAAGAACGGCAACAAGATGTCGAAGCGGCTGGGCAACGCCGTCGATCCGTTCGAAGTACTCGACAGCTACGGCGCCGATGCTACGCGCTGGTACATGATTACCAACTCGCAGCCGTGGGACAACCTCAAATTCGACCGCGACGGGGTGGACGAGGTGCGCCGCAAGTTTTTCGGCACGCTCTACAACACCTACTCGTTCTTCGCCCTCTACGCCAATGTCGACGGCTTCACGGGGCGCGAGGCGGAGGTGCCCGTCGCCCGCCGGCCGGAGATCGACCGCTGGATCGTTTCGTTGCTCAATACGCTGGTGGCCGACGTCACGGCGTCGCTCGAAGGCTACGATCCGACCCCTGCGGCCCGCATGATCCAGGAGTTCGTGTGCGAAAACCTCTCCAACTGGTACGTGCGTCTGAACCGCAAACGTTTCTGGGGCGGCGGGATGACCGAGGACAAGCTGGCGGCCTACCAGACGCTCTACACCTGTCTGGAAACCGTCGCATCGCTCAGCGCACCCTTCGCGCCCTTCATCTCGGAGCGCATCTTCCGCGACCTGAACGCCGTGAGCGGCCGCCACGAAGGTTCGGTGCATCTGGCGCAGTTCCCCGCGGCCGATCCGTCGCTTGCGGACAAGGAGCTGGAAGAGACGATGTCGCTCGCGCAGCGCGTCTCGTCGATGGTGCTGGCCCTGCGCCGCAAGGTGAACATCAAGGTACGCCAGCCGCTCGGGAAGATTCTCATTCCGGTGCTCGATCCGGCGATGGGGCGTCATATCGAGGCCGTGCGGCCGCTCATCATGAACGAGGTCAACGTCAAGCGGATCGAACTGGTCGCCGAGACGGCCGGCCTGATTACCAAGCGCATCAAGCCCAACTTCAAGACCCTCGGTCCGAAGTACGGCAAATACATGAAGCAGATCGCGGCGCTCACGGCCGCCTTCACGCAGGAGCAGATCGCAGCCGTCGAGTCGGCGCCGGAGACGACGCTCGACCTGGGCGGCGAACGGATCACGGTGACAGCGGCCGATTTCGAGATCACGTCGGAGGATATGCCGGGCTGGCTGGTGACCTCCGAGGGCAAGCTCACCGTGGCGCTCGACATCACCGTCACGGACGACCTGCGGCGCGAAGGTGTGGCACGTGAGTTGATTAACCGCATCCAGAATATCCGCAAGGACTCCGGTTTCGAGGTGACCGACCGCATTCGGGTCGAGATCGAGGCGAAGGAGGCGGTCGTCGGGGCCGTCGCCGCCTATGCCGACTATATCGGTCAGCAAACTCTGGCGCGCGACGTCCGCACGGCGGCCCTTCCCGAAGGGGAGTTCGTCGTGGACTCGGAGATCGACGAGGAGCCGTTGAAAATTGCCGTGACGAAGCTCTGAGTGCAGTCATGCAGCGATTGACGACCGTCGGCTCCCGAGGGATGCCGGCGGTCGTCCGTTATCGGAGACGGATTTTTGCGAAAATATTTTGCAGTTACCGAAATAAATGTTATTTTTACGTTACACGTTAATAAACCGGACAAGATTATGGCAGAGGAGAAAACCCGATATAGCGATGCGGAATTGGCTGAATTCAAGGAGCTGATTCTGAAAAAGCTTGAAACGGCGCGCGCCGACTACGAATTGCTGCGCGCGACGATCACCCATACGGGCGACAACGATACGGAGGATACCTCTCCGACGTTCAAGGTGCTCGAAGAGGGTGCCACGACGCTCTCCAAGGAGGAGAGCGGACGGTTGGCCGCCCACCAGATGAAATTCATCCGCAACCTCGAAATGGCGCTCGTGCGTATCGAGAACAAGACCTACGGCATCTGCAAGACCACGGGCAAGCTCATTCCCAAGGAGCGCCTGATGAAGGTGCCCCACGCCACCGAGTGCATCGAGGCCAAGGAGGGACGGCGCTGACGTCCCTCCGCAGGCAGAGGCTTCGCCCCGCAGCGGCGGATCGCTTTCGTCCGGGCCGTGGCATTCCGGCTGCCGCGGCGAGCGGTTGGAACGGCCTTTTGTGAATAAGGATAAAATGAAATTACCCCTCCGTGCAACGTGCGTTGCACGGAGGGGTAATTCGTCGGATGCAGGCCGGCTATTCGCCTCGTCGGATCTTGTCGAGTGCGGCCTTGACCGAACCGCAGGCGAGCAGCAGGGCGCGGGCTTCGGCCTCGGCGATCCCCGTCTCCTGAACGATCATGCGCGTGCCGCGGTCGACGAGTTTGTTGTTCGTCAGCTGCATGTTGACCATCTTGTTCCCTTCGACGCGCCCCAGCCGGATCATCACGGCCGTGGAGATCATGTTGAGCATCAGTTTTTGCGCCGTGCCGGCCTTCATCCGTGTCGAACCCGTGACGAACTCCGGCCCCACGACTGCCTCCAAGGCATATTCCGCTTCGGCGGCGACGGGCGACCGGGGATTGCAGGTGATCGCTCCGGTGAGCAGCCCGTGCGCCCGTGCCGTGCGCAGTCCGCCGACCACGTAGGGGGTCGTTCCCGATGCCGCGACGCCGATCAGGATGTCGCCGCCGTCGGGCCGCCACGGCTGCATGTCGCGCCAAGCCCCTTCGGTATCGTCCTCGGCGTGTTCCACGGCCTTGCGCAGGGCGCCGTCGCCGCCGGCGATCAGCCCGATGACCGTGTCGAAAGGCACCCCGTAGGTCGGAGGCAGCTCCGAGGCGTCGGTCACGGCCAAACGGCCCGACGTGCCCGCACCGATGTAGAACATTCGTCCGCCGCGCTGCATCCGCTCGACGATCCGCTCGACGAGTCGTTCCATCGTGGGAATGGTCGCGGCCACGGCATCGGCCACACGGCGGTCTTCGCGGTTGATGCCCGTCAGCAGGTCGTGCACCGACATCCGCTGCAAATCGTCGTAGGCCGAAGCCTGTTCCGTTACTCTGATCTGTTCCATATGTGATAGTTCAATAATCCTTCGTCGGGGGTCTCGACGATCCGCCCCGCGCGCATCCCCTCGGTTGCGAGCACGTGCCGCAGCTGCCGTTCGAAATGACAGGCGACGCCGCCCAATGCCGACACTTCGGCGTCGGCGGGGTAGTGCGCGAGGTTGCGCCGCACGAATGCGCGGAACGCTTCGCAGACCAGTTCGTCGAGTTCGGGGCGGTCGATGTGCCGCGCCACGAAGCGCGTGAACGAGGCCAGGAAACGGTTGGCCATCCCTTCGCGGTAGACGCGGCGGATGATCTCGTCGTAGTCGAGCCGCTCCTCCTCGAAAAAGAGCCGGCGCAGCGATTCGTCGCAAAGCCCTTTCAGCAGGTTCCCGACGAGTTGCCGGCCGATGTACGTCCCGCTTCCTTCGTCGCCCAGAACCCAGCCCAGCGGCGGCGTGTTGCGCACGATGCGCACGCCGTCGTAGTAGCAGGAGTTCGATCCCGTGCCGAGGATGCAGGCGATGCCCGCACGGCCGCCCAGCAGCGCGCGGGCCGCCCCCATGAGGTCGGATTCGACGGCGATGCGTGCCGCGGGGAAATAACGCGCCAGCGCCTCCCGCAGGCGGGCGCTCTGTTCGGGGTAGCGTTCGCCGCAGCCGGCGCCGTAGAAATGGAGCGCGTCGGCTTGCACCGGTTCCGCGAAGGTCTCGCGGAGCAGCGCCTCCACTTCGTCGGGGCGTTGGAGCACGGCGTTGATGCCACGGCTCTGTACGCGGCGTACACTGCCGCTGTCGTCGACGAGCTGCCAGTTGCATTTGGTCGATCCGCTGTCTGCGATTACGATCATCGTTTCGGTCGGGAGTTTACGGGGTTTCGTTTTCTATGCGGGGCGCGGTTCTCGGGCGACTCCGCCCGCACTGGCCGGAAATATTCGAACAAATGTAGGAAAAAATCCCGAATAATCGGATCGGTCTGCCCGAAAACTCCCCGTCGGTCTCTTCGCACGGGCATGCTGCATCGGTCTTCTTCGGCTTCGGCGGCACGGAGGACATTTTGACGGATGCGGAGGGTGCGGGAAAACGAGAGGTCGACCTCGCGCAGCGGGGCCGGGGTGGTTCCGAAATGTACGGCGTACGGAATCGGAGGCCGGCATCGGCAGCGGTTCGTTGTGTCGCGGCTGTTCCGGGGGCGTCGGTTGCAAAAAAAAAAACGCCGCGGAAATGCTTCCGCGGCGTCCTCACAACCTGACTGAAAATTACGGAACCTATTTGATGAACAGAAGTTCCCGATATTTGGGCAGCGTCCACATCTGGTCGTCGATGATCTCTTCGAGCTTGTCGATGTGGCGGCGGATCTCCTCGAAGTAGACCTCCACCGTGTCGTGGTAGGCGATCGCCTTCGCGCGTGCGTTTTCGATGCGGTTGGCCTTCTTGCGCGCTTCGATCATCTCGATCGTGAGCGTCTGGATGGCGGCCGTGTGCCCCTGTATCTTTTTGAGCAGATCGATGTCGGCCGAGGCGTCCAGCCCGCCGATCTGTGCCATTTTGTATACCTTGTCCAGCAGCATCGCCTCGTAGCGCGAGGCGATCGGGACGATGTGATTCATCGTCAGGTCGCCCAGCACGCGCCCTTCGATCTGGATCTTTTTGGTGTAGGTCTCCCATTTCACCTCGGTGCGGGCCTCGATCTCCACCTTGTTCAGCACGCCCGTGCTCTCGAACATGCGGATCGAATCGGCGGTCAGATAGCGGTCGAAGATCAGCGGCGTCGAGGTTTCGCAGTCGAGCCCCCGGCGGGCCGCTTCGGCTTTCCACTCGTCGGAATAGCCGTTGCCGTCGAAGTGGATCGGCTTGCACTCGCGGATGAGTTTTTTGAGCTCCTCGTAGATCGCCTTCTCCTTTTTCATGCCGTTCTCGATGTGTCGGTCGACGGCCTTCTTGAAGCGGGTGAGCTGCTCGGCGACCGCCGTGTTGAGCGTCAGCATCGCGTCGGCGCAATTGTCCGACGACCCCACGGCGCGGAACTCGAAGCGGTTGCCCGTGAAGGCGAAGGGCGAGGTACGGTTGCGGTCGGTGTTGTCGAGCATCAGCGTGGGGATGTGCGAGATGCCGCTCATCTTGAACATGTTCTTCGCCGAGAAGGTGATGGCCGCATCGCTGCGGCTCGCTTCCAGTTTTTCGAGCACGGCCGAAATCTGTGCGCCCAGAAAGGTCGAGATGATGGCGGGCGGCGCTTCGTTGGCTCCCAGCCGGTGGGCGTTGGTGGCGCTCATGATCGAGGCTTTGAGCAGGCCGTTGTGCCGGTAGACGGCTGCCATGACGTTGACCAGAAAGGTGATGAATTGGAGGTTCTCCGAAGGCGTCTTGCCCGGCCCGAGCAGGTTGACGCCCGTGTCGGTGCCCAGCGACCAGTTGTTGTGTTTGCCCGAACCGTTGACCCCCTTGAAGGGCTTCTCGTGGAGCAGGATGCGGAAGTTGTGGCGGCGGGCGATCTTGTTCATGATCGTCATCAGCAGCTGGTTGTGGTCGTTGGCCAGGTTGGCTTCCTCGTAAATGGGCGCCAGCTCGAATTGGTTGGGCGCCACTTCGTTGTGGCGGGTTTTGACGGGAATGCCCAACCGGAGCGATTCGTATTCCAGGTCGCGCATGAATTCGATCACGCGTTCGGGAATCGCGCCGAAATAGTGGTCTTCGAGCTGCTGGTTCTTGGCCGATTCGTGGCCCATGAGCGTGCGACCCGTCAGCACCAGGTCGGGGCGTGCGGCCCACAGCGCTTCGTCCACGAGGAAGTACTCCTGCTCCCAGCCCAGGTAGCTGAAAACCTTCGTGACGTTGCGGTCGAAGTAGCGGCATACTTCCGTCGCGGCCCTGTCGACGGCTGCCAGCGAGCGCAGCAGCGGGGTCTTGTAGTCGAGCGCCTCGCCTGTATAGGCGATGAACACGGTCGGGATGCAGAGCGTTGAGCCGACGATGAAGGCGGGCGACGCGGGGTCCCAGGCGGAGTAGCCGCGCGCTTCGAACGTGTTGCGGATTCCGCCGTTGGGGAACGACGAGGCATCGGGTTCCTGCTGGACGAGCAGCTTGCCGGAGAACTCTTCGAGCACGCCGCCCCGTCCGTCGGGTTCGGCGAAGGAGTCGTGTTTCTCGGCGGTTCCCCCCGTGAGCGGCTGGAACCAGTGGGTGTAGTGGTCGGCGCCGTGCTCCACCGCCCACTGCTTCATGCCTGCGGCGATGCCGTCGGCCACTTCGCGCGTGAGGGGCGTGCCGTGTTCCATGGTCTGGATCAGCGCTTCGTAGGTCTCGCGGTCGAGATACCGCCGCATGACGTTGCGCCCGAAGACCAACTCCCCGAAATAATCGGTCGAACGTCCGGCGGGAGCCTGTGCGGGAACCGCTACGTGGCTGAGCGCCTCTTCGACCATCCTGAATCTCAACGATGCCATATGAGTTTGATATTAAATGAAGGATCTGCGCCGAAATCGCAAGAAAAACATTGGCAGGGGCCCCGTCTTCGGCAGAATGCCCCGACGGGAAGGAACCAACTCAAAAAACCGCCGCTCCGCTGTTAACCAAAACAACACCTAAAACCTAAAAAAAACAACACCGGAGAGATTCGGATTTACTGCCCCTGCACAATGTATTTTGTTCTTCGGGAGCAAAGGTAATTCTTTTCCGTGAGGTTGATACTCGGAAATCGATATTTTTTCGGAAAAAGTGAAAAAAAACAGAACATTTTTCGAAAAATAACGCTGTTTTTTGGCGATGAAGACTGAAATTTCGCGGGTTTTCCGGAAAAATGCACTCGTTTTTTGGCAAAATCCGATTTTTCGTGAAAATCGATTTTTGCAAAATTCAGGGATAAACAGGATAATATTGATCTGAATATCGTATTCGCTGCTCCGCTGTCCGGAGGGTCGTTCCGGCCGGCGGGGCCGGCGATGCGCCCGGCCCCGGAAACCGTCCGCCGCACATGGCCGGCCGTATCCGCGGCGGACGGCCGTCTCCCGTATGCGGCAGGGAATGGAGCGGGGCTTTCCGGACGCTTGCGGGGCGCGGTGTTAAAAAACTAACACAAGTCTTGCCTCTTTCGCTTTTTTTTTATACTTTTACATGCTTTTTTTACGATAAAGTGAAATTTGCACGAGCGTTTCCGCCTCCGTGTCGCGGCCGAAAGGGCGTGCGGAGCGGGGAACGATTGTTGAAGACGAACCTAATCTCAAAATAATTATGGCAAATACCAAGCGTGAAAAGCTGTTCGCCGAATTCCCGCCGGTTCCGACCGAGAAGTGGGAAGAGGTGATTGCGGTAGACCTCAAAGGGGCCGATTACGAGCGCAAACTGGTGTGGCGGACACCCGAAGGGTTCAACGTCCGGCCGTACTATCGCGCCGAAAACCTTGAAGGTCTCAAATTCCTCGCCTCCGAACCGGGCGAATTTCCCTATGTGCGCGGTACGCGGTGCGACAATGTGTGGCGCGTGCACCAGAGCCTGACGGTCAAGTGCCCCGAAGCGGCCAACGCCGAGGCGCTCAAACTGCTCGACTCGGGCGTCGATTCGCTGGGCTTCTCGCTCACGAAGGGGTTGTCGGCCGCCGAGGTCGAGACGCTGCTGCGCGACATCCACCTGCCTGCCGTCGAAGTGGTCTTTTCGGGCGAAGGCGTCGCGGACGTCGTGGAACCCGTATTGGCGAAGATCGAAAAGGAGGGCTGGCAGGAGACCGCTTCCGTGCACTTCGTGCTCGATCCGATCATCAACCGTCTGTCGCTCACCGGCGCGTTCTGCTCGCCCGGCGGGGAGAAGTGCTTCAAGATGCTGGCCGGTCTGGTGCGCCGTACGGCCGCGATGAAGGGCGTGCGCGTGGTGACGGTGTCGGGCGAGAACTTTTCGAACGCCGGTTCGACCATCGTCGAGGAGCTGGCCTTCACCCTTTCGGCCGGCCACGAATACCTCGTGCGGCTGATGGACGAGGGGCTGACCGTCGACGAGGCGGCCCGCAAGATCCGTTTCTCGATGGGCGTCACCTCCAACTACTTCATGGAGATGGCCAAGTTCCGCGCCGCCCGCATGTTGTGGGCCAACATCGTCAAAGGGTACAACCCCGAAAAGGGCTGCTCGTGCAAGCTCTTCGCCCACGCCGTGACCTCGACGTGGAACCAGACGGTCTACGACCCCTATATCAATATGCTGCGCGGCACGACCGAGGCGATGTCGGCGGCTATCGCCGGCGTGCATTCGCTCGAGGTGACGCCGTTCAACGCGTCGTTCGCCGAGCCTGACGAGTTCTCGAAGCGCATCGCCCGCAATGTCGAACTGCTGCTCAAACACGAATCGCATTTCGATCAGGTGGTCGATCCCGCCGGCGGTTCGTACTACATCGAGAACCTCACGCAGTCGATCGCATCCGAGGCGTGGAAGCTCTTCCTCGAATTGGAGGAGAAGGGCGGCTACGTCGCAGCGTTCGAGAGCGGTTACGTCGTCGAGCGCGTCGACGCATCGGCCGCTGCCAAGGACAAGAGCGTGGCGCAGCGCCGCATCACGCTGCTGGGTGCCAACCAGTATCCCAACTTCACGGAGGTCGCTTCCGACGCCGTGACCGAAGCCGCCGTGACGCGCCGGAAGAAGGCGGGCGTGCTCAATCCCTACCGCGGCGCGATGGCCTTCGAGGCGATGCGTCTGCATGTGGATCGCAGCGGAAAGACGCCCAAGGCGTTCATGCTCACCGCCGGTCATCTGGCCATGGCCCGCGCCCGCGCCCAGTTCTCGTGCAACTTCTTCGCCTGCGCGGGTATCCGTGTGCAGGACAACACCTTCTTCAAGGATCTGGAAGAGGGCGTAAAGGCCGCGCTCGAATCGAAGGCCGAGATCGTAGTGCTCTGCTCGTCGGACGACTGCTACGCCGAGCTGGCTCCCCGCGTCAAGGAGATGCTGGGCGACAAGGCCATTCTGGTCATCGCCGGCGCTCCGGCCTGCATGGCCGAGTTGGAGGCGCAGGGCATCGGCAACTTCATCCACGTGAAGAGCAACGTGCTCGACACGCTGCACAACTACCTTACGCAGATGGGAATCTAAAACGCGAAAGTCATGAGAGCAAAATTTTCTGAATTATCATACACGGGCGCCGCGCCGAAGTGCTGCGCTCAGGCCGGCGGCGAGAAAGAGCCGTGGCTGACCGCCGAGCAGATTCCCGTCAAGGGGTGCTACTCGGCCGCCGATCTCGAAGGGATGGAACACCTCAACTACGCCGCGGGCGTGGCACCCTTCCTGCGCGGTCCCTATTCGACGATGTACGTGATGCGTCCGTGGACGATCCGTCAGTACGCCGGTTTCTCGACGGCCGAGGAGTCCAATGCCTTCTACCGCCGTAACCTCGCATCGGGCCAGAAGGGCCTTTCGGTGGCCTTCGACCTGGCGACGCACCGCGGCTACGACGCCGACCACCCGCGCGTGGTGGGCGACGTGGGCAAGGCCGGTGTGTCGATCTGTTCGGTGGAGGACATGAAGGTGCTCTTCAACGGTATTCCGCTCGACAAGATGTCGGTGTCGATGACCATGAACGGTGCCGTGCTGCCGATTCTGGCCTTCTACATCGTGGCGGGTCTGGAACAGGGCTGTACGCTCGACCAGATGGCCGGTACGATCCAGAATGACATCCTCAAGGAGTTCATGGTGCGCAACACCTATATTTATCCGCCCGAGTTCTCCATGCGCATCATCGCCGACATCTTCGAGTACACCTCGAAGAACATGCCCAAGTTCAACTCGATCTCCATTTCGGGTTACCACATGCAGGAGGCGGGCGCCACGGCCGACATCGAGCTGGCGTACACGCTGGCCGACGGTTTGGAGTACCTGCGCGCGGGTGTCAATGCCGGCATGTCGGTCGACGCCTTCGCACCGCGCCTGTCGTTCTTCTGGGCCATCGGCATGAATCACTTCATGGAGATCGCCAAGATGCGTGCGGCACGTATGCTGTGGGCCAAGATCGTCAAGCAGTTCGATCCGAAGAATCCCAAGTCGCTGGCGCTGCGTACCCACTCGCAGACCTCGGGCTGGTCGCTCACGGAGCAGGATCCCTTCAACAACGTGGCCCGCACGGCCATCGAGGCGATGGGTGCCGCATTGGGTCACACCCAGTCGCTGCATACCAACGCGCTGGACGAGGCGATCGCCCTGCCGACCGACTTTTCGGCGCGTATCGCCCGTAACACCCAGATCTATATTCAGGAGGAGACCAACATCTGCCGTCAGGTCGATCCGTGGGCCGGTTCCTACTATGTGGAGAGCCTCACCGAGGAGATCGCACAGAAGGCATGGGAGCACATTCAGGAGGTCGAGAAGCTGGGCGGTATGGCCAAGGCGATCGAGACCGGTATTCCGAAGATGCGCATCGAGGAGGCGTCGGCCCGCAAGCAGGCGCGCATCGACTCGGGCGTCGAGAAGATCATCGGCGTCAACGAGTACCGCCTGGACAAGGAGGCGCCGATCGACATCCTCGCGGTGGACAATACCGCCGTGCGCGAAAGCCAGATCAAGCGTTTGAAGGAGCTGCGCGCTTCGCGCGACGAGGCTGCCGTACAAAAGGCGCTGGCGGCCATCACCGAGTGCGTCAAGACCAAGCAGGGCAATCTGCTGGAACTGGCCGTCGAGGCCGCGAAGGTGCGTGCCACGCTGGGCGAGATATCGGATGCCTGCGAGGTCGTCGTAGGTCGATACAAGGCAGTTATTCGTTCGATTTCAGGTGTTTACAGTTCGGAAGTGAAAAACGATACGCAATTCGAGAAGGCGAAGGAGCTGTGCGCCCGGTTCGCCAAGAAAGAGGGCCGTCAGCCGCGCATCATGATTGCGAAGCTCGGTCAGGACGGTCACGACCGCGGCGCGAAGGTCGTGGCGACGGGATACGCCGACATCGGCTTCGACGTCGACATGGGCCCGCTGTTCCAGACGCCGGCCGAGGCCGCGAAGCAGGCCGTCGAGAACGACGTGCACGTGGTGGGCGTTTCGTCGCTCGCGGCGGGTCACCTGACGCTCGTGCCGCAGATCATCGCCGAGTTGAAGAAGCTGGGCCGCGAGGACATCGTGGTGATCGTCGGCGGCGTCATTCCGGCGCAGGACTACGACGAACTCTACCGCGACGGTGCGGCAGCCATCTTCGGCCCCGGTACGCCGATCGCTACGGCCGCCATCAAGATTCTCGAAATCCTGATGGGCGAATAGCAGGCCGATTCTTCCGGTTGCGGCTTTGTCCGCGATCCGATCGCATGAACGACCGGAGGGTTTCCATGACGGAAGCCCTCCGGTCGCGTTATCGGAGCATTCATGCGGGCGAGCGTTTGGCCTTTCGTACCGTTGTTTTTCGTCCGCGGCCGGCGGAGGGTGTTTTGCGCCGCAACGGCGCACGCTTTCGTGACCGCTTAGCATCGATGACCGGAGGATCCCGCTGTTTTCGCCGTGCCCGATCTTTTGCTGCTTCGGGTCCGATCCGAAAGCAGGGAAGGGAGATTCAACGGTATTATTTATTCGGTACGTTGCGGGGCGAAGCCTGCGGAGAACGCCATCGGCGGGCCTCCGCGGGCGGAGGCTTCGGCCCGCGCGGCGCAGAGGCCGCAGGTTATTCTTACGTTTCGTCTCGGCATAATCGAGTTGACGCTTGCTTCTGCACTCGACTTTTCGTACTTTGGCTTCGCCGAAGATACTCCGTCTCGGCATAATCAAGCTAACGCTTGCTTCTGCACTCGACTTTTCGTATCTTTGACTGCGCTCCGGCGCGACGGGGCGTACGAAGACTCGAAACCGACAAGTTAAAGATAAAACCATGTCCTACAATAATCTGCGCGAATTTATCGAACGGCTCGAACGCGAAGGCGAGCTGGTGCGTGTCGCGGCCGAGGTGTCGCCCGTGGAGGAGATCGCCGAACTGACCGACCGCATGGCCAAGCAGCCCGGCGGCGGAAAGGCGATCCTCTTCGAACGCACGGGGACGGACTTTCCGGTGGTGACCAACCTCATGGGCTCCGAACGCCGTGTGGCGCTGGCGCTGGGCGTGGAGTCGCTCGACGGGCTGACGCGGCGCATCGACACGCTGCTGCACGAAGTGACGACACCCAAAGCGACCCTGTGGGAGAAGCTGCGGATGCTGCCGCTGCTGGGCGAAATGGCGCGCTGGATGCCGCGCAGCCGACGCGGACGCGGCCCCTGCCAGGAGGTGGTGCTGCGGGGCGAGGCGGCACGACTGTCGCTGCTGCCGGTGCTCAAATGCTGGCCGGAGGACGGCGGGCGCTTCGTTACGCTGCCGATGGTGCATACGCTCGACCCCGATACGGGGGTGCGCAACGTGGGGATGTACCGGATGCAGGTTTTCGACGACCGCACGACCGGTATGCACTGGCACGTGCACAAGACCGGCGCACGCCACTACGACGGCTACCGGCGGCAGGGGCGGCGGATGCCCGTGGCCGTCGCGCTGGGCGGCGATCCCGTCTATGCGTATGCCGCGACGGCGCCGATGCCCGACAACATGGACGAATACCTGCTGGCGGGATTCCTGCGCCGGCGTCCCGTGGAGCTGGTGCGCTGTCTGACCTGCGGGATCGAGGTGCCGGCCGACTGCGATTTCGTGATCGAAGGCTATGTCGATCCCGCCGAGGAGAAGACGGTCGAGGGGCCGTTCGGCGACCATACGGGTTTCTACTCGCTCGAAGACCGCTACCCCCGCTTCCACGTGACGGCGATCACCCACCGGCGCGATGCCGTTTATCCCGCGACGGTGGTGGGGGTGCCGCCCGAAGAGGATGCCTACATCGCCGAAGCGACCGAGCGGATATTTCTGGCGCCGATCCGTCTGGCCGTGCAGCCCGAGGTGCGCGACCTGTGGATGCCGACGGCCGGCACGGCGCACAATCTGGCCGTCGTTGCGATCGAGCGGCGCTACGAGGGGCAGGCGCACAAGGTGGCGCAGTCGTTGTGGGGCGCGGGGCAGATGATGTTCAACAAATACCTCGTCGTCGCCGATGCCGCGGCCGAAATCCGCCGCGTCGAGGCGCTGGCGGCGCTGGTGCGCAGGCTCGATCCGGCGCGCGACCTCATTGCGGCCGAAGGGGTGCTCGACGTGCTCGACCATGCGACGGCGACCTCGGGGTTCGGCGGCAAGCTGGCCCTCGACCTGACGCAGGCCGCCGCGCGCGAGGAGCAGCCGTTGCAGCTGCCCGAACGCTTCGAGCCGTGCGGCGGGGTGGCGGCCGCGGCGACCGGCTTCGCGGAGCGGTGGCGTACGCTGGCGCTCTTCGTCGACCGGAGGACGGAGCGCGTCGATGCGGCGGCGTTCTTCGGGCGGAATCCGGTGCGGGGCGTGAAGTGCGCCGTGCTGTTCGACCGCGAGGCCGAGGGGCTGACGGGTGCCGAACTGCTGTGGCTGGCTGCGGCCGACAGCGATCCGCGGCGCGACGTGACGGTGGTCGGGGAGGTCGTGGTGGTCGATGCGCGCAGCAAGCGCCCCGGCGTGGAGGGGCATCCCGCGCGGTTCCCGAACGTGGCTGTCGCCTCGTCTGCGACGGTGGAGCGGGTGGATGCACGCTGGGCGGAGTACGGTCTGGGCGAGACGATGGCGTCGCCGTCGGAGCGTTACCGCCGGTTGCTGTTGTCGGATAAAGCCGCCTGGTGATGTGGTCGCGTGAAGATCGCCGGACGCTCGTGCTGCTGCTGCCGCTGCTGGTGCTGGCCGTGGCGGCGTTCCTGCTGCTCGAACCGAAGACGCCGCGGAGCGGGGCGCCGCCGGACGCTGCGAAGGAGGCGCCGCCGGAGCTGTTCGAGTTCGATCCCAATACGGTCGATTACCGTGCGTTGCGGCGGTTGGGTTTCACCAAGCAGGATGCGGCGGGCGTGCTGCGCTATCGGGCTGCGGGAAAGATCTTCCGCATACCGGAGGATTTCGCCGCCTGCTATCAGGTGAGCGATTCGATGTACGACCGTCTGGAACCCTATATCCGCATCGGTGCGGAGTATCGTTTCCGGCCCCGCCGCGACAGTGCGCAACGTTTGCGCAAGCCCTTCGTGCGCCGCCAGCGGGTCGTCGTGCCGCTCGTGCCCTTCCGCATCGACACGATGACGGCGAAATTCCTGCGCGCGATCGGTTTCACGAAGCGGCAGGCCGAGGCGATCGCCGACTACAACACCCTCATCGGCGGGTTCCGCGACGAGGAGGA
>UMHH01047274.1_pt1 | contig 18980 bp, 19 predicted proteins | sample 1965491 | NCBI WGS metagenome assembly UMHH01 (sample SAMEA4836094, study PRJEB28245) | human gut metagenome | biome: gut microbiome; material: fecal sample | place: Denmark | collected 2008
CTATACGGCAATGAAGGTTTCACCGAGAACTTGTTGACACATACGCGGGTCTCGGAAACTCTGGACAAAATCTAATGGTATGGTGTAAAATATAAGAATCTGATATGTGGAGGGAATACCTGTGGCTTTAGATATATTGATGGTCCTTGATGTGATCGTGAGCATCCTGATGATTGGCTCCATCCTGCTCCAGTCCGGAAAAAGCGCCGGCTTCAGCGGATTGGGGGGCGGCGAATCCCTGTTCGGCGGCAAACCTACCGATATGGATGAAGCTCTGGCCCGGATCACCGTGGTGCTGGGGCTGATCTTTGCTGTCATCAACGTGGCGATTGCCCGTCTGCAGTAAGCAACTGAAGAACGTTCACAGATTTCACAGTGGCATTGCCTAGGTCAGGTAATGCCATTTTTGCTATGGGGAAGGGGGAAAGACCATGGTACTGCCTGGGGCAGAACCGTTTTTCTGGAAGGGAGAAAACAATAAAGGGGTCCTGCTGATCCACGGCTTCACCGGCAGCCCTTCAGAGCTGCGGGAACTGGGAGAGGAGCTCCACCGGAAGGGGTATACGGTGGAAGGACTGCTCCTAGCTGGCCATGGGACAGATCCCCATGATCTTTTAGACGTAAAGGCAGAACAATGGGAGGAACAGGTGCGCCAGGGCGTGGACCATCTCCGGGAAACTTGTACTCAGGTCACTGTCATCGGCCTTTCCATGGGAGGGCTGCTGACCCTTTATGCCGGGGCAGTGACGAAAGCGGACAAGCTGGCGGTGCTTTCCACTCCTATCTATCTCTACGACTGGCGGGTGTACTTCCTGTGGCTGGCCGACCGGCTGCCTTACTGGGCCATCCCCAAACATCCCCGGACAGTAGATGCGCCGGAGCGGTACAACGTGGCCTACCGGTGCATGCCCATCAAAGCGGTCCACCAGCTGGTACGGCTGCTGAAGGCCGTCAAAAGGAAGTATCTGCCCCAGGTGGCACAGCCTCTGCTGATCATCCAGTCTCGGACAGACCATACCGTGCGTCCGGAAAGCGCTGTTTATATCCACGACCGGGCAGCTTCCCGGGAAAAACACCTGCTGTGGGTCCCTCAGGCCCGCCATGTGATGACATTATATAAGGGCCGGCAGGCCATTTATGCTGCCATTGAGGCCTTTTTGGAGGAATAAGGAATATGGAAAGAACCAGAGATACCATGTGCTTCGGCTGCGGGAAGGACAACCCTATGGGGCTCCATCTCCATTTCCGTACCGATGCGGAAGGCTGCTATACCAGCTTTGTGCCCCAGCCAGTCCATCAGAGCTATGACGGCCGGATGCACGGAGGCTTGATTTCCACCCTGCTGGACGAAACCATGGGGAATTACCCCTATATGTATGAACACAAAGTTGCCTACACGGCTCGGCTGGAGGTCCGCTTCCGGCAGCCGGTGCGGATCGGGGAACGGATCGAAGTGATCACCAAAGTGAAGAGGAGGAAAGGACAGCTGCTGGAAATGACCGGGCAGGTGGTCCGGGAGGACGGGACCATTGCCGCGGAAGCGGACGGCAAGCTGATGTATGAGGAGAGATCATGACAAACACGGAATTGGAAAACCGGCTCCTGGGGTATATGAAGGAACATCCGGTAGCTCCCTTGGGGGCGGAAGAACTGCTGAAGGCCCTGGCGCTGGAAGGCAGTGACCTGAAGCTGTTCTGGCAGGTGCTGAAAGATCTGGAAGACCGGGGCCAGGTGGTGAAGACCCGGTTCAACACCTATGGGCTCCCCGCGGCTATGGGCTTGGTGGTGGGCCGCTGCCAGGTGACCAGCAAGGGCTTTGCCTTTGTGATCCCGGAAGAGAAGACCGCCGATGGGGATCTCTTTATCCCGGCCAGCAGCCTCAGCGGCGCCATGGATGGAGATACGGTCATGGCCCGGGTGATGAAAAGCGGTTTCGACGACCGGCAGGAAGGGAAGATCATCCGGATCCTGAACCGGGCCCACCACAAACTGGTGGGGACCTTCAGCAAATCAGGCGAGTTCGGCTTCGTGATCCCGGACAACAAACGAGTGGGCCGGGACATCTACGTGCGCCGGAAAGATTTCAACGGAGCACGGGATAAGGAAAAAGTGGTGGTAGAAATCACCACCTGGCCGGACGAACGGCGGAATGCAGAAGGAAAGATCGTGGAGATCCTGGGGAAACCTGGGGATATCGGCCTGGAAATCCTTTCCATCATCAAAGATAACGATTTGCCCACCAAATTCCCGGAACCGGTCCAGGCAGCTGCGGAAAAAGTAGAGCAGAAAATCAAAAAGAAGGAGCTCCAGAACCGGCTGGACCGGCGGAAATGGAACATCATCACCATCGACGGGGTGGATTCCAAAGACTTGGACGATGCAGTCTATGTGGAAAAACAAGGAGACAATTATTTCCTGGGGGTCTACATCGCCGATGTGAGCTATTACGTCCAGCCCCATTCCCTGCTGGACCAGGAAGCCTATGAACGAGGCACCAGCGTGTATCTGGTGGACCGGGTCCTTCCTATGCTGCCGGTGGAACTGAGCAACGGCATCTGCAGCCTGAACGAAGGGGAAGACCGGCTGACCATGGGCTGTGAGATGCTCATCGACGGAAAGACCGGCCGGACCATCTCCTTTACCCTTTCCCCCAGCGTAATCAACAACCATCATCGGATGAACTATCCCGATGTGCGGGCCATCCTGGTGGACCAGGACGAAGCCCTGCGGAAAAAATATGCAGATATCGTCCCCATGCTGGAAAACATGGCCCAGCTCCAGAAGGTGCTCCACAAAAAGCGGGAACGCCGAGGCGCCATCAATTTCGAACTGCCGGAACAGAAGGTGCTCCTGGATGAACAGAAACATCCAGTGGCCATTGTGAAGCGGGAACGTTCCGTGGCCGAGATGCTCATCGAAGAATTCATGCTGGCTGCCAATGAAACGGTGGCAGGCTATATGGCCCGGCACAAACGGCCCTTCATCTACCGGGTCCACGATCTGCCGGATCCGGAAAAGATCCAGAACTTGGCCAAGCTGATGGCCCTCTTCGGGGTCACGCTGAAAGTGGAAGAAAAGATGCGTCCCAAAGATCTCCAGCGAGCTTTGGATAAAGTGGCTGGAAAGCCGGAGGAAAAATTGATCTCTACGGTGGCCCTCCGGAGCATGCGTCAAGCAGTCTACCAGACAGAGAACATCGGCCATTTCGGCCTGGCTGCCCATTTCTACACCCATTTCACGTCTCCCATCCGCCGGTATCCGGACCTGATGGTGCATCGGCTCCTGCGCCGGCAGCTGGATGGAGAACGCCTGACCCGGCAGCAGGCAGAAGAGCGGACCCAGCGCCTGAGCCTGATTGCTTCCCATTGTTCCATCCGGGAACGGGGAGCCATCGATGCGGAACGGCAGACCGTGGACCTGAAGATGGCCGAATACATGCTCCAGTTCGTGGGGAAGGAATTTGCCGGGACCATTTCCGGAGTGTCCTCCTTCGGCTTCTTCGTGGAGCTGGAAAATGGGGTGGAAGGACTGGTCCATATTTCCAGCCTCACCGACGATTATTATGATTATGTGGACGGCCAGTATGCCCTGATCGGCCAGCATCTGGGCCATCGGTACCGTCTGGGTGATCAGGTGGAGATCCAGGTGCTCCAGGTGGATGTCTCCGAACGGAAAATCGATTTCGTCCTGGCTGGATTGACTCCGGAGGCAGCGGACCAGATGCGCCGGGAACTGGGACGGCAGAAAAAGACCAAGACCGGCATCGCCACCGGGAAACTGCGGAACGAGACCACCGGCCGGAAGTCCGGGGACCGGAAGGCATCCAGCAAAAAGAACAGCAGCCGTCGAAAAAAGAAGAAAAACGCACCCCAAAAAGCGGAAGGAGCAGCTCTGAGCCAGCTGGTGCCCCAGGGGACGGCGGCAGAAAACACCGGAAAGAAGAAAAACAACCGCCGGCGGCGGAGAAGAAGGGATCGGAAACATGGAAAAGCCAGTGAAGGTAATCGCAGAAAACAGGAAAGCAAGGCATGACTATTTCATCCATGAAACCTATGAAACCGGCATGGTCCTCACCGGGACGGAAGTGAAATCCCTCCGCCAGGGGAAGGCCAACCTGAAGGATTCCTATGCAGCGGTGACCAAGAGCAGCGAAGTGTATATCTACAATCTCCATATCAGCCCCTATGAACAGGGGAATCGGTTCAATGTGGATCCCCTCCGGGACCGGAAGCTGCTGATGCACAAAAGGGAAATCCAGAAGCTGATCGGGAAGACCAAAGAAAAAGGGTTCACCCTGGTCCCCCTCCAGCTGTATTTCAGCCACGGACTGGTGAAATGCAAACTGGCCCTGGCCACCGGGAAAAAACTCTACGACAAGCGCCAGGCCATGGCGGACCGGGCTGCCAAACGGGATATCGACCGGGCCATGAAAGAGCGGAACCGGTAAACTGGAACAAAATGAGCTGCGGACCATGCCGTCCTGGAAAGGAACGGTGGGGACGCAGCTTTTTTGCAAGGGGAAAAGAACGGAGGGTACATCATTTGCAGGAAGGTGTGCATCGGGGAGTTTTTTTACCCACGAGATATGATATAGTAAAAGGAACAGAAGGAGGGGATGAAGTTGCAACAAGTGATGGTGAATGGAAAACCATATTTGGCCCATCTGGATCCAGCGGGGAAACGGCCGCCTCAGCTCCTGCTGGACCATCTCCGGCAGGTGTCCCGGCTGGCGGAGGAGTTTGCTCCCACTCCGGAAATGAAGGAGGCGGCCCAGCAGTGCGGGCTGCTCCACGATATTGGGAAGTACTCTGGGGATTTCCAGAAGTATCTTTTGGGGCAGAAACATGGCCGGGTGGATCATTCTACGGCGGGGGCCCAGCTTTTGGCAAAAAATGGAAATCTCACTTCTACTATGGAAGCTTTCTGTATTGCCGGGCACCATGCGGGGCTGCCGGATTTGGGAACAAATGCTGATTTGCCAGGAGAAAACACTTTTGCAGCCCGGTTGAAAAAAGCGGTTCCGGATTGCTCTTCTTGGCGGCAGGAATTGAAAGTGCCGGTTCAAGTCCAGGGAATCGAACAAGTCATCCAGGATTTCCAGATCCAGGGGAAGATGGATTTCATTGGGTGCAGTCTTTGGCTGCGGATGCTGTATTCCTGTCTGGTGGATGGGGATTTTCTGGATACGGAAGACTATATGCAGGAGGGAGCGGTGAAACGGGGCGGTTTTGCCTCCCTGGAACAGCTCCATGACCGGTTCTTTGCCGCCTTGCAGGAAAAGGGGTTCTTCCATCCTCAAAATGATCTGAACCGGAAGCGGTGTGAGATTCTCCAGCGCTGCATCCAGATGGGGAAGAATCAGGAAGACCGGATCTATACCCTGACCGTTCCCACCGGCGGAGGTAAGACCATTTCCGCCTTTGCCTGGGCGCTGGAAAAGGCCAGGACCTGCGGGAAAAAACACATCATTTATGTGATTCCCTATACTTCCATTATCGAACAGACGGCGGACATCCTCCGGTCCTACCTGGGAGAGGAAAATGTCATTGAACACCACAGCCAGGTGGAATATGAGGATACGGATGAAAAGATGGACACCCGTCGGCTGGCCACGGAAAACTGGGACGCACCGGTGATTGTCACCACCAATGTCCAGTTCTTCGAATCCCTTTTTGCCAACCGGTCTTCCCGGTGCCGGAAGCTCCACAACATGGCCAACAGTGTGCTGCTGTTTGACGAGGCCCAGATGTTCCCGGTGAACTATATGACTCCGGTGCTCCGGAGCCTGGAGGCCCTGGTCCGTCATTTTTCCTGTTCAGCCCTTTTGTGCAGTGCCACCCAGCCCCGGCTGGAACGGTTCCTCCAGGAAAAGCCCCAGGAATTGATGGAAGATATCCCTGGCCTTTACTGCTTCTTCAAACGGACCCGATTGGTCAATGAAGGGATGCTGTCCTATGAACAGGTGGCAGAAGCCATGGATGGGCAGCCCCAGAGCCTGTGCATCTGCTTGACCAAAGGGGAAGCCCGAGAAATCAGCAGCCGGATCCAGGGAGAGCACCTTTATCTTTCCACCAACCTTTGCCCGGCCCATCGGCAGCAGGTGATCCGCACCATGAAGGAGAAGCTGAAAAAAGGAGAACCCTGCCGGGTGGTCTCTACCAGCATCATTTCTGTAGGGGTGGATATCGATTTCCCGGTGGTGTATGTGGAAGAAAACGGGGTGGATGCCTTGATCCAGGGGGCCGGCCGGTGCAACCGGGAAGGGAAGCGCAAAGCGGAGGACAGCCTGGTCCATGTCTTCGCCACGGAAAACAGCCAGAAGTCCCGCTTCCTGAAACAGGAACGGCAGAGCACCCAGCTGGTGGCACAGAAGTTCCAGGACCTGGCAGCGCCGGAAGCCATTGCCAATTACTTTGACTGGCTTTATCGGGCAAAAAACGGTATACTGGATGAAAAAGGAATTGTCGATTTATCTGGCAAGGGAGCCTATGCCACCATCGGTCAACAGTTCCAACTGATCGAAGACCATACCAGGAATGTGCTGATCCCCTGGAATGAGGAAGCCCAGGAGATTGTCCGCCAGCTCCAGTGCGGCATCCGGACCCGGAAGCTGCTGCGGAAAGCCGGCCGTTATATGGTCAGCGTATGGTCCCAGACCGGCTCCCGGCCAGGGTTGTATGAACAGATGCTGGCGGACGGGGTGACAGAGGCTCTGGACGAACAGATGGCAGTGCTGAAAGATCTGTCCGTATATAAGGAAGAAACCGGCCTCACCTATGAACAGGAAGAAGGACGGGGGCTGTTTGCCTGAAGCGATATCAACGAGAAACAGAGGTGGTTCCATGAGTTATGGAGTACGAATCGACTGCTGGGGGAAGTATGCCTGCTTTACCCGGCCGGAACTGAAGGGGGAGCGGATGAGCTACGATGTGATGACGCCATCTGCCGCCCGGGGACTGGTGGAGGCCATATTCTGGCATCCGGGGCTGCGGTATGTGATCGATGAAATCGATGTGCTGAGCCCCATCCAGTTCACCAATATCCGGCGGAATGAACTGAAAAGCAAAATTTCCGGGACTACGGTCCTGGCCGGTGCCCGGGGTGGCAAGCTGCTGGCCCAGGCAACCCATGAGGATATTATGCAGCGGGCTTCCACGGTGCTGAAAAATGTCCATTACTGCATCACCCTTCATTTTGAAATGACAGAAAAGGCCAATTCTTCGGATAATCCGGGAAAATTCCGGGAAATGCTCACCCGCCGGGCCCGGAAGGGGCGGTGCTACCATCAGCCCTATTTCGGAACCCGGGAATTTCCAGCTTCTTTCCGTCTGGTGGAAGACGATGAGGAAATCCAGCCCTATCCCCTTACCCAGGACCTGGGGCTGATGCTTTACGATATGGATTACCAGAACCTGCAGCACATTACCCCTCGGTTCTTTCGGGCGAAACTGGTCAATGGAGTCCTTGATCTCCGGAACTGCGAGGTGCACCAATGATCCTGCAGGCACTGGTGAAGTATTATGAAACCCTGCTGAAACAGGGAAAGGTGGAGGAACCAGGCTGGAGCGCGGCCAAGGTATCGGCGGAAATCCAGCTGGACGAGGAAGGGAAGCTGTTGGGCATCCTGTCCCTGCGGAATGAGGTCCAGCGGGGGAAGAAAACCGTCCTGACGGATCCCCTGCTCCAGGTGCCGGAAGTGTTCAAACGGTCCAGCGGAGTGCGGCCCAATTTTCTCTATGACGGCTCATCCTATTTTTTCGGTGTGGACAGTAAAGGGAAACCCAAACGGTCCATCCAGTGTTTTGAGGCGGCCCGGACTTTTCACCACCAGCTGCTGGATGGGTGTGATTCTCCGGTGGCTCAGGGAGTCCTGAAGTTCTTTGACAGCTGGCAGCCGGATAAGGCGGAGGAAAATCCGGTATTCCAGCAGAACCGGGATGCGATTGTGGGAGCTTCGGGACTGGTGTTTGCCGTCAACGGCCAGGAAGCCCAGCAGGATCCGGAAATCCGCCGGCGCTGGATGGATTACAAAAATGAAGGCGGGGAAGAGAACAGCGAAAAAGGTCAGTGCCTGGTGACGGGAAAGGTGGCGGAAATCGCCCTGACCCATCCCAACATCAAAAACGTGAGAGGAGCTCAGTCTTCCGGAGCGGCGCTGGTCTCCTTCAATGCACCGTCGGTGGAATCTTTTGGTCATGAAGAGGATCAGGGACTGAATGCTCCGGTCAGCGAGTACGCGGCTTTTGCCTATACCACTGCTTTGAACCAGCTGATCCGGGAGGGGAACAGCCTTCTTTGCGGAGATACCACCGTGGTGTTCTGGGCCCAATCGGCCGAACCGCTGTATCAGCAGGTGTACATGAACTTCCTAAACCCGTCAGGAACCGGGGAAAACAGAGAACAAACCGTAAAAGCCGTGCTGGAAAAAATCCTCCAGGGCGTAGCTGCTGATGTGGACGGCATCACCCTTTCACCGGATGAACCGTTCTATGTGCTGGGGCTGGCACCCAATGCGGCCCGGCTGTCCGTCCGTTTCTTCTGGCAGAATACCTTCGGGGTCACCCTGAAGCATCTGCAGAATCACCAGGACCGGCTGAAGATTGTCCGTCCTGCCTGGGAAAAGGACCGAGGCGCTTATCTGCCCTTATGGCGGCTGCTGAAGGAATCGGTGAATCCCAATGCCACCAAAAAGCAGGCACTGCCCCTTTTGGCCGGGAGCCTGCTCCGGAGCATCCTCCAGGATGCCCCTTATCCGGAAGCCATGTATCGTCAGTTCCTGCTGCGGATCAAGGCAGAATCCGGGGATGCAAAAATCAGTTATCCCAGAGGGGCCTTTGTGAAGGCCTATCTGTTGAAGAATCATCAGGAAAAGTGGGGTGGAGAAATTACCATGAACGTCAATGAAAACTGCAAGGCAGTTCCTTATGTACTGGGCCGGATGTTTGCGGTGCTGGAGGGGCTGCAGCAAGATTCCAGCGAAGTCAGTGCAACCATCAAAGACCGGTATTTCAATGCGGCTTGCGCCACGCCGGGGGCGGTATTCCCGGTGCTGCTGAAATTGGCCAATGCCCATCTGAATAAATTGGGCCGGACCAACAAGGGACTGGCGGTGAACACCCAGAAGAAGCTGGGCAGCCTGATGGAAAAAATCACTATGCCCGATGAAGGGAACCCCATTCCCGGCCGGCTGACTTTGGACGAACAGGGAATGTTCATCCTGGGCTATTATCAGGAAACCCAGGCTCGCTATACCAAGAAGGAGGAACAGGCATAATGGAAGAAAACAAAGCAATTCGCAACCGGTACGATTTCGTGGTGCTTTTTGATGTGGAAAACGGCAACCCCAACGGGGATCCGGATGCAGGGAACATGCCCCGGGTGGACCCGGAAACCGGCCTGGGCCTGGTGACGGATGTGTGCCTGAAACGGAAGATCCGCAATTATGTGGAAGCTGCCAAGGAAGACCAGCCCGGGTATCAGATCTATGTCCGGGAAACGGTCCCCCTGGAAGCCAACGACAAGAAGGCGCTGGAGTATCTGGGTGTGGATGATGTGAAGAAAATCGACAAAAAGAAAGATCCCGATGCGGACCGGAAGATCCGGGACTTTATGTGCAGCAATTTCTATGATATCCGTACTTTTGGGGCTGTGATGACCACCTTCGTGAAAGGGGCTCTCAGCTGCGGACAGGTCCGGGGACCGGTCCAACTGGGATTCGCCCACAGCATCGACCCCATTATGCCTCAGGAAATCACCATCACTCGGGTGGCCATTACCACTGCCAAACGGCAGGAAGAAGGCCGGAACACGGAAATGGGCCGGAAGTACATCGTTCCCTACGGGCTGTACCGGGTGGAAGGGTATGTGTCCGCCAACCTGGCTCGGAAATCCACCGGTTTTTCCGACGAAGACCTGCAGCTGTTGTGGAAGGCCATCATCAACATGTTCGAAAATGACCATTCTGCCGCCCGGGGGAATATGGCTGTGCGGGAACTGATTGTGTTCAAACATGAATCAGAACTGGGCAATGCGCCGTCCTACAAACTGTTTGAACGGGTGCAGGTGGAGAAAAAGGATCCCCGGAAGGCGCCTCGGTCCTACCATGATTACCAGGTGACTGTGGATACGGAAAACCTGCCGGAAGGGGTCACCTGCCAGAGAATGGTATGACCTGGCGGGAAGAGGATTACCTGATGATCTCAGGAATCCAGCATTTCGTCTTTTGCCGGCGCCAGTGGGCCCTGATCCACATCGACCAGCAGTGGGAGGAGAACCGCCTGACGGCAGAGGGGCAGCTGATCCACCAGAATGCTCACAATGACCGGTTCGTGGAAAAACGGGCCGGGGTGATGACGGTGCGGGGTCTGCGGATCAGTTCTCCCACCCTGGGGGCTTCGGGAATCTGCGATGTGGTGGAATTCACCCAGGCAGATGCCGGGGAAGAAGGGGCCCATCTGGCAGGGCACCGGGGGTTGTGGAAGGTGCTGCCGGTGGAGTACAAGCGGGGAAAGGATAAGTCCGATGACTGTGACATCCTCCAGCTGGCTGCCCAGGTGATCTGTCTGGAAGAAATGCTAGGCTGTGCCATCCCCCGGGGCTGTCTGTACTACCATGCTCTGCGGCACCGGCGGGAAATCCCCATGACGGAAGAACTGCGGCAGCGAGTCCGGAATATGTTTGCCGAGATGCACCAGTATTATGAGCGGCGCTACATTCCCCGGGTGAAGCCCAGCCGGGCCTGCACCAGCTGTTCTTTGAAGGACCTGTGTCTGCCCAAACTGCAGAAGGATGGACTGGTGGCCGATTATTATGCCGGACGGTTCCAGGAGGAGGGGCTATGAGACGACTGCTGAATACCCTGTTCATCCTGTCGGAAGACCTCTATCTGTCCCTGGAGAACCAGAATCTGACGGCATGGAAGGATGGAAATGTGGTCCAGAGGATTCCCCTGTTGAACCTGGAGAGCATCTTTTATTTCGGATACAAAGGGGCGTCACCGGCTCTTCTAGGGGCCTGTGCGGAACAGAACATCGGCTTTACTTTTCTGACACCCCAGGGAAAATTCCTGGCCCGGATCAGCGGAACCGGGCAGGGAAATGTGCTGCTGCGGAAGGCCCAGTATCGGAAAAGCGACAGGGAGGAGGAAAGTCTCCAGCTTGGCCGGTGGTTCCTGACAGGGAAAATCTGGAATGCACGGGTCACCTTGATGCGGTTCCTCCGGGACCATCCTCTGTCGGTGAAGGAAGAACAGTTCAGGGAAGCCATCCAGATTTTGAAAGGGGCACTCCGTGATCTGCAGCAGGCCAGGGACGGAGACCAGCTGCGGGGGATAGAAGGGAATGCCGCCCATGTGTATTTCTCCCTGTTCGACCAGCTGATCCTGGGGGATAAAAAGACCTTTTTCTTCCGGGAACGGAACAAGAGGCCTCCCCTGGACCCCATGAACGCGCTGCTGTCCTTTGCCTACACCCTATTGGCCGCTGACTGCGCCCATGCCCTGGAAGCAGTGGGACTGGATGCCAGCGGGGGATTCCTCCACCGGGACCGGCCCGGGAGAAAATCCCTGGCCCTGGACCTGATGGAAGAATTCCGGTCCCTGGCTGCCGACCGGTTCGTCCTTTCCCTGGTCAACACCCGGAGCCTTACTGGGAAACACTTCAAAAAGACGGAAACCGGTGCCGTCTTGATGAACGAAGAGGGAAGGAAGATCTTCCTCACCCGGTGGCAGGAACGGAAACAGGAAAAACTGGAACATCCCTTTTTGAAAGAAAAGATACCCTGGGGACTTTTCCCCTACGTCCAGGCCCTGCTCCTGGCCAAATGGCTGAGAGAGGATCTGGATGGGTATCCGGCATTTTTGGGGAAGTGAAGCAATGTTGATCTTGGTAACCTACGATGTAAACACCGAAACCCCGGCCGGGAGAGCCCGGCTGCGGAAAGTGGCCAAATGCTGTGTGGCCCACGGACAGCGGGTGCAGAATTCCGTATTCGAATGCCTGTTGGACCAGGCTCAGTTTGTCCTGCTGAAAGGAGAACTGGAAGCCCTCATCGACAAAGACCACGACAGCCTGCGGTTCTACAACCTGGGCAACACCTATCAGAACAAAATCCAGCACTTGGGAGCCAAAAGGACTTACGACCCTGAAGCCCCCATGGTGCTGTAAGCGCGAAGGGGAAGCAAACAGAAAGAAAAAGCACCGGATAACGGGGTTTAGGAAATCTGAAAACTGACCTTCGCGAAAAAAGACGGGGACGTCAGATGGAATCTGACTGCCTCGTCTGACAGTCGCCCCCGCATGGGGGCGTGGATTGAAATTTGTTGTTGAAAGATGAACCTACATAATATATTGTCGCCCCCGCATGGGGGCGTGGATTGAAATACGTTTAAACTGGACTGGGCGTTTTGTCGCCTGGTCGCCCCCGCATGGGGGCGTGGATTGAAATCAATGTCAGGCCGTGCACCGTTTCCTGGCTTCGGTGTCGCCCCCGCATGGGGGCGTGGATTGAAATTATTTTTGCCCGCTTGTGATTTATCGTGGTAAACGTCGCCCCCGCATGGGGGCGTGGATTGAAATTGGCTGTGGTATATTTACAGCTGCTGCCTGCTGCTGTCGCCCCCGCATGGGGGCGTGGATTGAAATAAAAGTCACATTGGATCCGGGCACATATTGCTGTTGTCGCCCCCGCATGGGGGCGTGGATTGAAATCCATTTCCAGTGCTTCCGCCGCTACCACTTCCGCCGTCGCCCCCGCATGGGGGCGTGGATTGAAATTGTGTGCTTGCGAGTATCGGTCCTGACCATTCGCCGTCGCCCCCGCATGGGGGCGTGGATTGAAATGAGGCGCTGTTTACAGTCCGGGATTGCGGGGCAAGTCGCCCCCGCATGGGGGCGTGGATTGAAATTAAACATGATATAATATAACAGAAGTTGCCAAAACGTCGCCCCCGCATGGGGGCGTGGATTGAAATACGAGCGGCCTGAAAAAGAAGTCCCTGGCAATGGTGTCGCCCCCGCATGGGGGCGTGGATTGAAATACCAAAGACTGGATGGAAAGATACAGACTGACGGTCGCCCCCGCATGGGGGCGTGGATTGAAATGAGGCGCTGTTTACAGTCCGGGATTGCGGGGCAAGTCGCCCCCGCATGGGGGCGTGGATTGAAATATTGAAAGGGTAAAATTTGCGATACATTTAGCAATGTCGCCCCCGCATGGGGGCGTGGATTGAAATCTTTCGGTCGCTTTTATCGATTTTTTCCGTGTCGTCGCCCCCGCATGGGGGCGTGGATTGAAATGGGGGCAACTCCAAACCCATTTCCGCGGCCTTGGTCGCCCCCGCATGGGGGCGTGGATTGAAATCATTTTGTCCGGGATTTTATCGTGATTTTTATTGGTCGCCCCCGCATGGGGGCGTGGATTGAAATATAATGTATGCCAGCACATAATAAGGTGGCATGTGTCGCCCCCGCATGGGGGCGTGGATTGAAATTGAGCAAGAGGAAAAGCGAACCCGGCTGCGGATTAGTCGCCCCCGCATGGGGGCGTGGATTGAAATCGCAAGAAATCAAACATTTAACCTGGAACAGCAAGTCGCCCCCGCATGGGGGCGTGGATTGAAATACCGATACGGAGCCCCGTATAAGCAAGCAGCATAGTCGCCCCCGCATGGGGGCGTGGATTGAAATCACTAGGTCGTCAAACCTCGTTTTCCTGGTTTTCGTCGCCCCCGCATGGGGGCGTGGATTGAAATTCGGGAACGTTTGAGGACGGATACCCAGTCGATAAGTCGCCCCCGCATGGGGGCGTGGATTGAAATATTATAATTTCCTCCCTTATTGAGCGTTCTGATTGTCGCCCCCGCATGGGGGCGTGGATTGAAATTGTAATGCCCGGGATGATGTAAGAGTAAACCAGTAGTCGCCCCCGCATGGGGGCGTGGATTGAAATATAAGAAAATGTGCTACCCTGCTTTTTTCCTCTGGTCGCCCCCGCATGGGGGCGTGGATTGAAATGCGCAAGAGGAAAAGCGAACCCGGCTGCGGATTAGTCGCCCCCGCATGGGGGCGTGGATTGAAATTTTATTATTATTTGAGGTGATCGCGTGGAAACCAGTCGCCCCCGCATGGGGGCGTGGATTGAAATCAGGTATTGCGGCACGTCTTGCTCCGGGTCAATGAGTCGCCCCCGCATGGGGGCGTGGATTGAAATTGCGACTAGCTGGGTGGGCAACGATAAAATCCGCGGTCGCCCCCGCATGGGGGCGTGGATTGAAATCCCCGAAGGAAGGGGAACAGCCAGTGGCTTTTGTGGTCGCCCCCGCATGGGGGCGTGGATTGAAATCGTGCAAGGCGTGGAACAAGACGGCGGAATTTGTCGTCGCCCCCGCATGGGGGCGTGGATTGAAATATTGCAATGGATATCTACTATAAAAGAAAATAGCCGTCGCCCCCGCATGGGGGCGTGGATTGAAATGCCACAGCATTACTACGTGCTTCCACCCCAGCAATGTCGCCCCCGCATGGGGGCGTGGATTGAAATCCACCTGGCAAGGAAATGGTCCGTTTCTTTTTCGTCGCCCCCGCATGGGGGCGTGGATTGAAATTACTTCCGGTTGTTGTTTAATAAAAACTATATCCCCGTCGCCCCCGCATGGGGGCGTGGATTGAAATCTTTTATCGGTCATTTTGATGATACCGAGGACAGTCGCCCCCGCATGGGGGCGTGGATTGAAATTTCTGAGGATCTTTTAATGGCAGATCCACTTAAAGTCGCCCCCGCATGGGGGCGTGGATTGAAATTTCGGCCAGCTGGGCATATAGGTCTTGAGGCGGAGTCGCCCCCGCATGGGGGCGTGGATTGAAATGTAGATACCAAAATGCCCGCCAAACCTGTCCGCAAGGGTCGCCCCCGCATGGGGGCGTGGATTGAAATACTGCCCGGTCGGCTCTTGTACCCTTCCGCCTTCCGTCGCCCCCGCATGGGGGCGTGGATTGAAATCCATCCCGGAAGCCCCGAAGACCCCGAAGCCAGGGGTCGCCCCCGCATGGGGGCGTGGATTGAAATTTTTCCATGGTCTTCGCCCTCCTTCTTTGCCGGAGTCGCCCCCGCATGGGGGCGTGGATTGAAATTCATAGACCTCCTGGGCCTGGAGATCCTTGCCGCGTCGCCCCCGCATGGGGGCGTGGATTGAAATCTGAAGGTATCGAATACTGGAAGAATCACGTTTGGTCGCCCCCGCATGGGGGCGTGGATTGAAATTACAGCTAAACTAAAGAAAGGAAAGAACAAAGATGTCGCCCCCGCATGGGGGCGTGGATTGAAATTGGATGCGAAGGAAGAAGGGGCAGATGCTGTGGTGTCGCCCCCGCATGGGGGCGTGGATTGAAATCGGCTTTTCATACGGATATGCCCACATGACCATCGTCGCCCCCGCATGGGGGCGTGGATTGAAATTCCCATTTCCGGACGGTGCTTTTTCCGACGCCGCAGTCGCCCCCGCATGGGGGCGTGGATTGAAATGGAAAAGAAAACAGCACCTTAAACGGCGCGTTTTGTCGCCCCCGCATGGGGGCGTGGATTGAAATATTCGCAAGATATCAGGGCAGCAAATGGTCTGGAAGTCGCCCCCGCATGGGGGCGTGGATTGAAATTCCAGAGGGCCAGCAGGTTATCTGCGCAGATCATGTCGCCCCCGCATGGGGGCGTGGATTGAAATCAACATTGCACGGGCTATGTGGCGGCTGAAGAAGGGTCGCCCCCGCATGGGGGCGTGGATTGAAATGTGGGCTACGAGTACAACGATTACCTGTTCATCCCGTCGCCCCCGCATGGGGGCGTGGATTGAAATAAGCAAAAATCTGAGCAGTACGGGATAGGCGATGGTCGCCCCCGCATGGGGGCGTGGATTGAAATGATCAAGGAGGCAGGATCATGATTACACTCATCCGTCGCCCCCGCATGGGGGCGTGGATTGAAATAAGATTCTCTTTGAATACCTTTAAGGCACTATTAGTCGCCCCCGCATGGGGGCGTGGATTGAAATTGGAAGTGCTATTTGATGGACTTCCTCACGGTGGTCGCCCCCGCATGGGGGCGTGGATTGAAATAAGACTATGTCTCCGCCAGGCTCATATTCCTTGGTCGCCCCCGCATGGGGGCGTGGATTGAAATGAATATAATGGGAAAAGAATATACGATGCTTTAAGTCGCCCCCGCATGGGGGCGTGGATTGAAATCCTACATGATGAACTATATTGTAGGGGAAAAACGTCGCCCCCGCATGGGGGCGTGGATTGAAATTCATAACTACGACAAAAAAGGCTTCATCGGTCAGCGTCGCCCCCGCATGGGGGCGTGGATTGAAATTTCAATGGCTTCTTCCATGGTCATGTCCAGCCCCAGGGTCGCCCCCGCATGGGGGCGTGGATTGAAATCGTGCTAGTCTGTCACCGCCGGTTTGGAAAGACAGGTCGCCCCCGCATGGGGGCGTGGATTGAAATGTGATCAGATAGAAGCAATCAGTAAAAATGTCGGTCGCCCCCGCATGGGGGCGTGGATTGAAATGGGGGGGGCTGTTTGCAGGTGATCGCAAAGCAGACGTCGCCCCCGCATGGGGGCGTGGATTGAAATTGGTTGTGGGTTTACGACGACGACGGGAAAACCCGTCGCCCCCGCATGGGGGCGTGGATTGAAATCAGGGGCGCGCCCGCTGCTGCATACCCCAACATGTCGCCCCCGCATGGGGGCGTGGATTGAAATCCCGGCGCTGCTGTCCCTTGCGGCTTTAAATTCAGTCGCCCCCGCATGGGGGCGTGGATTGAAATATTTCCGCTTCGTCCGCCCCAGATACGGCCGTCACGTCGCCCCCGCATGGGGGCGTGGATTGAAATCCGGCCTGATGGTTAAAGACGTTGCCCCGTTCCTCGTCGCCCCCGCATGGGGGCGTGGATTGAAATCTGTCATTGCTAATACACTCCATACTGTACAGTCCGTCGCCCCCGCATGGGGGCGTGGATTGAAATCAATCCGTTCTCGCAAGTGTAGCCCCAACTTCCAGTCGCCCCCGCATGGGGGCGTGGATTGAAATATGGCTGGTCATCTCACCTTACTGTGACCAGCTGTCGCCCCCGTGAGGGGGCGTGGATTGAAATAGAGAAGCCAATTTGGCCTGTTCCCGCAAATCGGTCGCCCCCGCGAGGGGGCGTGGATTGAAATGGCGGCAGCTCATCGACAGTGATCTTGTGTGCGTCGCCCCCGCGAGGGGGCGTGGATTGAAATGGCCGTCGTCACGGTAAAATTGGAGATCTTATCAGTCGCCCCCGCGAGGGGGCGTGGATTGAAATTTATGAGTTTTGTTGTAATTGGCCGCATAAATCTCGTCGCCCCCGTGAGGGGACGTGGATTGAAATGCTTTGAAACACGAAGAGATTGGAAGCGTCTATGGTCGCCCCCGCATGGGGGCGTGGATTGAAATAAGATTTCAAGACGGTTTTAAAATTCCGATAATGCGTCGCCCCCGCATGGGGGCGTGGATTGAAATATGATCTGGTCATTGCCCAGCAGATACCCGGCCACGTCGCCCCCGCGAGGGGGCGTGGATTGAAATTGCATGGGGTGGGCATTTGTAATGTAAACGAAGCCGTCACACTCGTGAGGGGGCGTGAATCGAAATGTGATATCGGGGAGCTTGGGATAACATCATAAGTATCCTCATCATTTTTTTCATCTTTTTCATCCTTCATGATTGACCACCTGCCATTTAAATATGCTAAAAATTTTGAAAAGTTATTTTATCTATGATATACTGTATACCATAGACAAATATATGTTCGAAAGACAAAATAAACTCTGCACAGAGTATGAAATTTTAAAGAGTAATGGTGCTCTGACTACATGCCGACGAGTTGTTCCCGTATAGGGCATGAATTGAAATCTGAAAAGAGAGAAGAAAATGAAACATTTATCTTATCCAATTCAAATGGAAATTGCTGGACCTACTGCAATGTGGACTCGGCCTGATACCGGGGACTCTCCCTGCAGTTATCCGGCACCGACTTATTCTGCCGTTAAAGGAATCTTTGAATCTGTGTTATGGGGCCCGGATATTCAGATTATTCCTCGAAAAGTGGAAATTTGCCGTCCGGTTCAGTACCACTCCTATGCAACAAATTATGGTGGGCCTCTCCGGAAACTTGATTTAGTGAAAAAAGGGAATGATTATCAGCAGTATGCCACAGTCCTTATTGATGTATGTTATAGATTGTATGCTGATGTCATCATGAATCCGAAAAGAGACAATCTGCCAGATAAGGCCAAAGCATGGGACAGCAAAACAACTTCTCCAGGGCATGCTTACCAGGCCATCTTTAATCGACGGTTGCAGAGAGGGCAGTCTTTCGCCAGTTTGTGTCTGGGATGGCGAGAATTTCCGCCTTCTTATTTTGGACAATTTCGGCCGGAAACCCATGTCTTAGTCTCTATGCCAGACATGGTGATTCCTTCTATGATGAGAGAAGTATTTTCCAGGGGCTATTCGTCTCCTTATGACGTTGTTTATGATCATAATATAGAAATCAAGGGAGGAGTCCTGTGCTATCCTAAAGGAGGAAACTGTTTTGTTAAATGAACTTAAGGAACTTTCAGATGCGCTGGAAAAGAATGGTATTTCGATAGAACCGATTAGCTCTAATTATCTGGAATTGCCTAAAGTAACCAAGAAAGCACCCTGTATACGGATTCTGGTAGGAAATGACCAAAGAATTCAGCTGGAAAGTATTTCTGCAGAACGGGCTGAAGCAGTGCGGAAATTTGGAAACAATCAGGGATCTTTTCCTGCTTTAAATCTTTGTCCTCTTTTTCGTATAGAACCTGGGGAAACAGCGAAATGGATTGCGGGGTTAGAACAGAAAAAGATAACTCCAGAGAATGTGGAAAAACTGAAGGTTCGTTGTAAAATGAAGTTGAACAGTTAATCAAAAACA
>UMHH01033968.1_pt1 | contig 18819 bp, 20 predicted proteins | sample 1965491 | NCBI WGS metagenome assembly UMHH01 (sample SAMEA4836094, study PRJEB28245) | human gut metagenome | biome: gut microbiome; material: fecal sample | place: Denmark | collected 2008
CGAGGCCATCAAGATGGCCCATGAGGAGAATCAGAAGATCATCGCCCTGATCGATCAGATGGTCTCCGAGGTGGGCAAGCCCAAGTTTGAGTATCCTCACGCGGATTTCAACCAGGAGCTGTTCGACAAGATCGTGGCGGACTTCATGGACGAGGCCAAGGCCGCCATGGACACCGACGACAAGAACATCCGGGAGGCCCGCTGGAACGCCATGATCGAGAAGTGGCACGAGAAGTATCTGGAGGAATATCCGGATATGGACCAGTACCTGGAGGAGTTTACCTACAAGTTCCAGAAGAAGATCGTCAAGCAGTGGCTTCTGGAGGGCCACCGCGTGGACGGCCGCCAGAAGAACGAGATCCGGCCCCTGGCCGCCGAGGTGGGCGTGCTGCCCCGGACCCACGGTTCCGGCCTCTTCACCCGGGGCCAGACCCAGGTGCTCTCCGTCTGCACCCTGGACACCCTCTCCGCCAACCAGAAGCTGGACACCATCTGGGAGGAGACGGAGAAGCGGTATATGCACCACTACAACTTCCCCGGCTACTCCGTGGGCGAGGCCAAGCCTGCCCGTTCCCCCGGCCGCCGGGAGATCGGCCACGGTGCTCTGGCGGAGCGGGCTCTGGTGCCCGTGCTGCCCTCCGTGGAGGAGTTCCCCTACGCTATCCGAGTGGTTAGTGAGGTGCTGAGCTCCAACGGCTCCACCTCCCAGGGCTCCATCTGCGGCTCCACCCTGGCCCTGATGGACGCCGGCGTGCCCATCAAGGCCCCTGTGGCCGGCATCTCCTGCGGCCTGATCCAGGACGACGACGGCTCCTTCCAGACCTTCATCGACATCCAGGGCGTGGAGGATTTCCACGGCGAGATGGACTTCAAGGTGGGCGGTACCAAGAAGGGCATCACCGCCATCCAGATGGACCTGAAGAACGACGGCCTCACCATGGAGATCATCAAGGAGGCCCTGGACATCACCTATGACGCCCGGTGCGAGATCCTGGATCAGATCATGCTGCCCGCCATCTCCGAGCCCCGCAAGGAGGTCAGCAAGTACGCGCCCAAGATGCTGACCATGCACATTGATCCCTCCAAGATCCGGGAGGTCATCGGCTCCGGCGGCAAGGTCATCCAGAAGATCGTGGCCGACACCGGCGCCAAGATCGACATCAACGACGACGGCTCCATCTTCATCGCCGGCGTGGACGCCGCCAGCTGCGACGCCGCCAAGAAGTGCATCGACGACATCGTGTTCGTCCCGGAGGTGGGCGCGCTGTACTACGGCCGCGTGGTGCGGCTGATGACCTTCGGCGCCTTCGTGGAACTGGCCCCCGGCAAGGACGGACTGGTCCACATCTCCAAGCTGGCGGACCACCGGATCGAGAAGGTGGAGGACGCCTGCAAGGTGGGCGACATGATGTGGGTGAAGGTCACCGACATTGACGAGAAGGGCCGTGTCAACCTCTCTCACAAGGATGCTGTGAAGGAGATCAAGGCCAAGGAAGCCGCCGGCGAGCGGATCAAATAACGAGGTCTCCATCCTGTTCCATTCCCTGTCAACTGGAAGCGTCCGGGCGCATCGTGTACCCGGACGCTTTTGACGAAAGACGGCGGCTGCCAGAGGCAGCCGCCGCCTTTTTTCGTTGCCTGCAGTTCATCGTTCCCTACTTCGCGGAAGTCTCTGCCTGAGCGGCCCGATACAGGAATGTGGCGATCTGGCCCCGGGTACAGGGAGTGCCCGGGGAGAATGTGGTCTCCGTGGTGCCGCTGGCGACGCCGTTCTCCACCGCCCACAACACCGCCTGGTCAGCATACCGGTAGAGGGGCTGTCCGTGTCCGTCTCCGTCCCCGAAGGGGACGTCGGCAAAGGGAAATTCTCCTTCCATATCCGGGCTGCCGGCGGCGCGCCACAGGAAGAATACCGCGTCCAGCCGGGTACACACCGCATGGGGCGCAAAGGTCCCGAATCCCCACATATCCTTCTCTGCAGCCCACTGGACGGCTCCGTAGTAGTAGGCGCTGGGATCCGTCACATCCATGAACTGCTGTTCTGCCAGCGCGGGTTTCGGCTCGCCGGCCGCCCGCCATAGGAACACGGCCAGCTGGGCCCGGGTACAGGGCGCATCGGGGGAGAAGGTGGACGCTGTGGTGCCGTTGGTGACGCCGGTTTCTGCGGCCCACAGAATGGCATCATAGTAGGAGGAGGTCTCCTGCACATCAGTGAAGGGGCTGGCAAAGGCCAACGCGGGCAGGGGCAACCCTAGGCACAGGGACAGCGACAGACAGAGCGCAAAAACGTGCGCTTTCATGCTGTATTCCTCCTTTTCTGTATCTTTGCGGCTCGTTCGGCGCGGCTGTCAGTCGTGAAAGCAGAACCGGCGGGCGGCATCATGATTTCCAACGGCATTTGGTTTTGATGGCTGCATTATATCACCGCGTACCCGAAAACACAAGGAGGCCCCAGCGCCCGTCCTCGTTCTCGTCAGGACAACTGCGGGGCGGTTACAGCGCCGCGCCCAGCTGCCGGGCGGCCTCCAGCTGCTCCGGATGGGCCTGGATATCCCCGACGGCCATGTTTCCGCCGGCGTATACAATGCCCGCATCCTTCCAGCCCAGGCAGTCCAGCAGCGCCTTGTAATAGGCCCGCACCGGGGCGAAATTCTCCTCCGTGTCGCCTTCCGCCGCCATCAGAAGCACCGCGTCCTTGACCGGATTTGCCAGATCGGGGCCCAGTTCCGCCACCGCGAACAGCCGGTCAAAGGCGCATTTCAGTTGTCCGGAGATGCTCCAGTAATACATGGGCGAGGCCAGCACCACCACATCCGCGGCCATGTAGGCCGGATACACGGCGTCCATGCCGTCCCGCTGGACACAGGGGTGCCGGGGATCCTTTCCGCCGCCCAGGCAGCCCCGGCAGCCGTGGATGTCCAGAGCGGCCAGATCGAACCGGGCAACGGTGTGGCCCGCCGCCTCCGCTCCGGCAGTAAACGCGTCGATCAGCACCGCAGTGTTTCCGTGGATGCGGGGGCTGCCGTTGAGAATCAGAATCTGCTTTGACATCAGAATCGCTCCTTTTTTCTTGATGTCCCCAGTATCCTATGATATTCTCTGTTTGTAAAGTACGCACATCGGTGTAAGATACTAACCAAAAGGAGAGCATAAAATGGAGCCATGCATCACGGCGGGCACCGGGATTGAAGAGACGGGCTTCGGCTACACCATGTCCCTGGTGAGCGGTAAGTACAAGATGATTATTCTCTACTGGCTGGCGGAGTACAGCGTTCTGCGGTACAATGAGCTGAAGCGGCGCCTGGGGACCATCTCCCACAAGACGCTGAGTCTCTCCCTGAAGGAGCTGGAGGCGGCCGGCCTGGTGCAGCGGGAGGAGTATCCCCAGATTCCGCCCAAGGTGGAGTACAGCCTTTCGGAGCGGGGGCGGTCCCTCATCCCCATTTTGGACGCTATGTGCATCTGGGGCGAGGAGAACCGTCCCGGCGGGAAGGGAGCGTGAGGCAGATGGATGTGATCGCGGCAATCGCCACTGGAAGCGCCGCCACCGCCATCGGAATCGTCCGGGTGTCGGGAGACGGGTGCTTCGCCCTGTGCGGGCGGGTGTTCCGGGCGGCTGGCGGCCGTCCCTTTGCCGCCCAGGAGCCCCGGAAAATGGTGTTCGGAGAGATGCTGGACCGGGCGGGCCGGGTCATTGACCGGGGCCTTGCGGTGCGGTTCCCGGGGCCGGGCAGCTACACCGGGGAGGACTGCGCAGAGTTCCACTGCCACGGCTCCCCCGTGGTGCTGCGGGAGCTGCTGTCTGCCCTCTTCGCTGCCGGGGCCCGGCAGGCCCAGGCGGGGGAGTTCACCAAGCGGGCGTTTTTGAACGGCCGGATGGACCTGACCCAGGCGGAGGCGGTGGTGGACCTGATCGACGCGGAGACCGCCGCCGCGGCCAGAAACGCCGCCGCCCAGCTGGACGGCGGCCTGCGCCGGGTGCTGGAGCCGGTCCAGGAGGAGCTGCTGGAAGTCACCTCCCGGTTTTACGCGGTGGTGGACTACCCGGACGAGGACATTCAGGATGTGCGGCAGGAGGAGATCGCCGCTGCCCTCCGGTCCGCCGCTGGGCGGCTGGAGCGGCTGCTGGACACCTGCCGCCGGGGACAGGTACTGAAATCCGGCGTCCGCACGGCTATTGTGGGCCGGCCCAACGCGGGCAAGTCTTCGCTGCTCAACGCCCTGGCGGGGTATGAGCGGGCCATCGTCACCGACATCCCCGGCACCACCCGGGACACGGTGGAGGAGTCCGTACTCTGCGGCGGGGTCCTGCTGCGGCTCATCGATACCGCCGGCATCCGGGCCACGGAGGACCCGGTGGAACAGCTGGGGGTGGAGCGGAGCCGGAGAGCCATCGCCTCCGCGGAGCTGGTGCTGGCGGTGGTGGATGGTGCGGTGCCGGAGGACCCGGAAGAGGGATCTCTGCTGGCGGATGTGGCCCGGTGCGGAGTTCCTTGGCTCCTGGTGTTCACTAAGCGGGATATGGCAGGGGGGCTGCGGACGGCTGGGGCGGTTTTTCCCGCCGGAGAGGGCCCTCTGGCCCCGCCTGCCGCCGTGGTGTCCCTGTCCTCCGTCACTGGCGAGGGACTGGAGGACCTGGGAAACGCCGTAGCAGCCCTGTTTCCCGCCGGGGACCCGGGGGAGGCGGGCAGCCTGCTGACCGACCGGCGGCAGGAAGACGCCGCCCGCCGAGCCCTGGACGCAGTCCGCCGGGCTTTGGAGGCCCTGGAGACCGGAATGACCCCGGATGCGGTGCTCACAGACGCGGAGGAGGCCCTGGATGCGCTGGGAGAGCTGACAGGCCGCACGGCGAAGGAGGAGATTGTCTCCCGCATTTTTTCCCGATTCTGTGTGGGAAAATAACTGCTAACAGAAAATGCAATACCGGACCCTGGAAAACGTGATTTACAAAATCAGATTTGCGTGGTATACTACCTCTGAATAAAAGCCGTGCCGCACGGCGGAAGGAGTGTATCCGCATGTATGATCTGACGGCCCTGCGGGAGAGGCTGCGGACCCAGCGCCCGGTGCCCTGGGACCAGCTGCCGGACTTCTCCCTATATATGGACCAGGTGCTCAGCTATATGGACCGGCAGGTGATCCGGTTCGACGAGGATGACGGCCTCACCGCCGCCATGGTGAACAACTACACGAAGAGCGGCCTGGTGCCCCGGGCGGAGGGGAAGAAATACAACCGGGACCACCTGGCCTATCTCACCGCTATCTGTGTGTTGAAGCGGGTGATGTCCACCCGGGATATGGATCTGCTGATCCGGGAGGAGCTGCAGGGGGACCGGCCCATCTCCGACGGGTACGCCGCCTTCTGCGGGAGCCTCAACAAGGCGCTGAACGCCGTGGCCGATGAGATGGAGGACCGCACCGGGGAGGAGGAGCTGGCGGATGCGGCCATCCACTTTGCTCTGATGAGCTACGCCGCCGGCGTGGCCAGCAGCCGGTATGTGACGCTGCTGCGCCAGCGGCAGGAGGCCCGGGAGGAGGCAGCAAGCGCCGCCCACGCCAAAAGCAAAGAACGGGCCAAAAAGGAAAAGGAGAAGGACTGAGCATGGATGATTTTGTGATCCTGACAGACAGCTGCTGCGACATGACCGCCCGGATGGCGGCGGATCTGGAGCTGGAGGTGCTGCCCCTGAGCCTGAATATGGAGGACCGGGTGTACCACAACTACCTGGACGGCCGGGAGATCGGCTTCCAGGACTTCTATGCCCGGCTCCGCGCCGGCGCCCTGGCGACCACCTCCGCCATCAGCGTGGGCGTGTTTGATGAGGCTATGCGGAAGATTCTGGATAGCGGCAGGGACGTGCTGTACCTGGCCTTTTCCTCCGCGCTCTCCACCACCTACCAGTCGGCGGTGATCGCCGCCGATGACCTGCGGGAGGCATACCCCGGACGGAAGATCTTTGTGGTGGACACGCTCAGCGCCTCTTTGGGCCAGGGGCTGCTGGTATACCTCTGCGTCCAGGAAAAGCGGAAGGGGAAGACCATCGACCAGGTCCACGTCTTTGCGGAGGAGACCAAGGCGAAGGTGTGCCACTGGTTCACCGTGGATGACCTGAACCATCTGAAGCGTGGCGGCCGGGTCAGCGCTGCGGCGGCCCTGTTCGGCACCATGCTGTCCATCAAGCCGGTGCTGCATGTGGATGACACGGGCCATCTGGTGCCCGTCAGCAAGACCCGGGGGCGGAAGGCGTCCCTGCTGGCCCTGGTGGACCGCATGGCGGAGAGCGCCATCGACCCGGCGGGACAGACTATCTTCATCAGTCACGGGGACTGCGAGGCGGACGCTGAGTTTGTGGCGGACGAGGTGCGCCGCCGCTTCGGCGTACAGGACATCCATATCAACTACGTGGGGCCGGTCATCGGCAACCACTCCGGCCCTGGCACGCTGGCCCTGTTCTTCCTGGGCAGCCGCCGGTGAGGCCGGACGGAAAAGCGTCCCTTCAGAGGGGCGCTTTTCCCTGGAGATCAAATATAATTCCGCTCCGGCGGAGAGATGAGGTGACGGCTGTGAAATGGCTGGAGGTACATATCGACACAAACCACACCGGACTGGAGCCGGTGGAGACGATGCTCTCCGCCCTGGGCATCGACGGTGTGGTGATCGATGACGAGACGGAGTTCGAGGACTTCCTGGAGAACAACCGGCAGTACTGGGACTATGTGGACGAGGATTTGCGGCAGGAGATGCAGGGCCGGTCCCGGATCACCTTCTATCTGGAGGCGGGGGACGAGGGCTTCGCCAAGCTGGGGGAGGTCCGCATCGCCCTGGAGGAGCTGAAAAAGACCCGGGACGACTGCGGCACCCTGCTGATGACCCTGGATGACCTGGAGGACGCCGACTGGGAGAACAACTGGAAGCAGTATTACAAGCCCATGGAGATTGGGGACCGGCTGCTGGTGGTGCCGGAGTGGCTGCGGGAGGACCCCAAGGTCCGGGCGGGCCTTGCCGCCGGGCGGGTGGCCCTGGTGTTGGATCCGGGCCTCACCTTCGGCACCGGCAGTCATGCCACCACCCGCCTGTGCCTGACGGCGCTGGAGAAGACCATCCGCGGCGGCGAGCGGGTACTGGACCTGGGCTGCGGCAGCGGCATCCTCTCCATCGCGGCGCTGAAGCTGGGGGCGGCCTCCGCCGCGGCGGTGGATATCGACGACAAGTGCCGGGACGTAGCCTATGAGAACGCCGCCCTCAACGGCATCGGGCAGGACACCTACACCGTCCAGATCGGAGATGTACTGGGGGACGCGGTTCTGCGGGCGGATCTGGGCGGCGGCTGGCAGATGGTGGTGGCTAATATCGTGGCGGACGTCATCATCGGCCTTTCTCCGCTGGTGCGGCCCATGCTGGCTCCGGGCGGACTGTTCCTCTGCTCCGGCATCATCGACGACCGGGCGCAGGAGGTGGCGGACCGCCTGCGGGAAAACGGCTGGGAGATCCTGGAGACACGGAGCGCTGAGGGCTGGTTTTCCTATCTCTGCCGCTGAACAGGAACTAGAAAAGAGGGGATCGGATTTGAAAACGCTCGGCCGCCTGGATGGCTTCCTGGGCGGACACATGGCGCCGGTGGTGCTCTGCTGTGTGGCGCTGGGTATTGCCTTTCCGGAGGTGCTCTCCCACCTGAACGGGGTGACGGTAGGGCTGTTCGCCTTCATGACCTTTTCCAACAGCCTGGGCGGCGGCTTCCGGGAGCTGGCGCAGGTGGTCCGCCACCCTCTGCCGGTGGCGGTGATTTTCGGCCTGCTCCACGTGGTGATGCCCCTCATTACCCTGGGACTGGGGACGCTGTGCTTTCCGGACGCGCCGCTGTTTACCATCGGGCTGGTGCTGGAGTATGCAGTGCCCACCGGTGTGGCGTCCCTCATGTGGGTGGGCATGAGTCGGGGCAATACCGCCCTGTGCCTCTCGGTGGTGCTGCTGGATACACTCCTCTCCCCGATGGTGATCCCCCTGACCATGAAGCTGCTGGTGGGCTCGGTGGTGGAGCTGGACACCTGGGGCATGATGCGGGACCTGCTGCTGATGGTGGCGCTTCCGGCTCTGGCAGCCATGGTGCTGTACCAGCTGACAAAGGGTGCCGTGGCGGTCACGCTGAAGCCGAAGCTGTCCCTGCCCGCCAAGGCGGCCCTGCTGCTCATCATCACGGCCAATGCCACCGGCTGCGCGCCCTTCCTCCGGAACCTGACACCGACCCTGGTGCGGGTGATGATCGTGGTGTTCTTCCTGTGCCTGTTGGGCTTTTTCCTGGGGTATTGGGCGGGGCGGCTGTTGAAGCTGGACTTCCCCACAGTGCAGACTGTCGCCCTCAACGCCGGGATGCGGAACATCAGCGCTGGGGCGGTGCTGGCCGAGGCCTATTTCCCCGGAGACGTGCTGTTTCCGGTGGCCTTTTCTCCGGTGTTCCTCCAGGCCACCACGGCCCTGATCGTGAAGGCCCTGCGGGCCACCAGGCCCGGCCGGGCGGATCAGGCGGCCTACGAAGCGCGCCTGGCGGAGGAACCGTCCCGGTAATGGAATATGCAGTGTTCGCATGGCGGCCGCCCAATGGGCGGCCGCTTTTCCTGCGGCGTGGGGGACGCCTCGACAGATTCCCCCTGCCTTTTTGGGACAGGACCTGTAAAATAAAGGAAATGAAACGGAGGTGGTCCCATGGACAGGCCGGAACGGAAGGTGCTGTGGCTCCCGGCGGCGGAAATCCGCCCCAATCCCATGCAGCCCCGGCGGACCTTTGAGGAGACGGGGCTCCGGGAGTTGGCGGAATCCATCCGCCGCCACGGTATCCTCCAGCCCCTGACGGTGCGGCGGACCGCGGCGGGCTGGGAGCTGGTGGCGGGGGAGCGGCGGCTGCGGGCAGCCGTGCTGGCGGGTCTGGAGACCGTCCCCTGCCTGGAGGCGGAGGTGGACGGGCGGGCCTCCGCCCTGCTGGCCCTTGTGGAGAATTTGCAGCGCAGGGATCTGCATTACCTGGAGGAGGCGGAGGCCATCGCCGCCTTTCTCCACCAGACGGGCATGACCCAGGAGGCGGTGGCGGCCCAGCTGGGCATGTCCCCCTCGGCTCTGGCCAACAAGCTGCGGCTGCTGCGGCTGTCCCCGGCCTGCCGGGCGCTGCTGGTGGAACACGGATTGACGGAGCGTCACGCCCGCTGCCTGCTGCGGCTGGAGGACGAGGGCGAGCGGCTGACCGCCCTGCGCCAGGCGGCGGCAAAGCACTGGAATGTGGCCCAGACGGAGCAGTATGTAGAGCGGCGGCTGGCAGCCCTCCAGACCGCGCCGCCCGCAGGACGGCGGACGTACATCATCAAGGACGTGCGATTGTTTTTGAACAGTGTGGACCGGGGGCTGCGGCTGATTCGGGACGCAGGTGTGGACGCCCGGACGGAGCGGGAGGAGACAGAGGACGAAATCGTTCTGACGCTCCGCATTCCGAAACAGCGTCGGAAAGAGGCCTGAAACTTCTGATTGTTACGGGATTGTAATCCATTTTCCAGAAAAAACGTGCTAAAATAAAATCCTGAATGCATAAGCTAGGACAGCACGGCTTGTCTGGGCGATCCGACAGAACAACAGGAGGGGCTTCATGGAACCGAATACGAACGAAGCCACCGCGCCGAAGCGGCTGAAAACCGGCGGCAAAAAGCCGATAATTATCATAGGAGTTATTGTGGCGGTATTGCTTGCCGCCTATGTGGGCCTGTGCGCCTATGCCAATTCCCAGGATATATTTTACCCTAACACCACCATCAATGGTGTGGACGTGGCAGGCCTCACAGCGGAGCAGGCCGCGGAGCGGCTGCGGCAGGAGATTCCGGAGGAAACCGTAGAGTTTTATTTACCGCTGGCCGATGAGACCGGGGATGGGGAATCCGCGCCGGAGGGAGATATGCTGTACGGCGCAGACCCCGACGCCGTATGCACCTATCGGGAGCTGGGCATCACAGAGGAACTGGACTATGAGGTCAGTGCCCAATCCGCATTTGATGCCGTGCAGGGCCGGAGCAGCTTTTTTGTCAAGGGCTGGGAGTATCTTGCCTGCCTGGTCGGAGCAGATGGACAACTGGGCGTCGTGCTGGAGCCGGAGGAGGATATCTTCCAGGTAAAAATGGAACAGCTCAGTGAGCAGTTCTCCCGGGAGGCCCAGGACGCCTCCTACGAGGTGACGGAGGATGCCGTCGAAATCACAAAAGCCCTGAACGGACTGTCCGTGTCCGCCGCAGATCTTGCGCGGACTGCACAGGAAAGATGGACTGGCAGCGGCAATGGCGCGGCGGCCAGCGTGTTTGTGAACAACGCTCGGATCCTTCCCGCCAAGACCCTCACCGCCCAGGAGATCTACGACGATTGCTCCGGCGTGGTGAAGAACGCCTCCTATGACAAGGAGACGGGCGCCATCGTACCGGAGGAGGCCGGAGCGGACTTCGATGTGGACGAGGCCCAGCGGCTGCTGGACGCGGCCGCGCCCGGCGAGACCGTCACCGTCCCCGCCCAGGTGGAGCTGCCCGCCGTCACGGCGGAGGAGCTGGAGCAGGTGCTGTTCCGGGACGTGCTGGGCGAGGCCCGCACCCATGTGGGCGGCACCTCCGCCCGCCGGTCCAATGTGAAGCTGTCCGCCGCATCCATCAACGAGTATGTGATGAACAGCGGCGACGTGTTCTCCTACAATGACGTGGTGGGCCAGCGGACCGCCGCCCGGGGCTATCAGGCGGCTCCCGCCTATGTCCAGGGGGAGACGGTGGACGAGATCGGCGGCGGCATCTGCCAGACTTCCTCCACGCTGTACCTGGCCTGCCTGCGGTCCAACCTGGAGATCACGGAGCGGTACGCCCACCGCTACGTCCCCGCCTATATCACCGCGGGCATGGACGCCACGGTGTCCTGGGGCGGGCCGGACTACAAGTTCACCAACAACTCCCTGTACCCCATCAAGATCGTCACCATCTATGAAAACAATTACCTGACGGTCCGGATCCTGGGCACCAATGTGGACGGCACCAGCGTGAAGATGACCAACGAGCACCTCTCCACCACGCCCTATGAGACGGTGTATGAGGACGACCCCACCCTGGCGCCGGGCACGGAGAAGGTCAAGACCACGCCCTACACCGGGTACAAGTACCGGACATACCGCAATGTCTACGACGCCAACGGCAAGCTGATCTCCTCCACTTACGAGGCCACCAGCGACTACAAGTCCCGCAATAAGGTGATCCTCCGGGGCCCGGCGGTAGAGCCCGCCGACGGCGGCGCCCAGATCCCAACGGACACCACCGAGCCCACCACGCCGGTGGAGCCCACGGAGCCCCAGGACCCTGATGTCCCCGCAGAGCCTACAGAACCCACGACGCCGGATAATGGCTGGACCATCCAGACGCCGGAGCAGGACGGCCAGCAGACAGCGGAAGGGCAGACCGGCACCGGGACCACTGGGGAGTCCGAACTTTCCACGGACGTCCTGCCCTAGGACGAACCCTTTGTATGACCGCCAGGGGAATTCTGTCACTATTTGCAGAAAGAGGCAGCCGGATTTCCGGCTGCCTCTTCGTCTTTTTCCGCCCGCCGCATATACTAGCCCTATCTGACGCGGGCGGGAGGACGGCTATGGAAAAACATGCCTTTCATGTCTGGCGGTACGGGGCGCCGCTGCTGGTGCTGGCAGCGGGCGCCGCCGCCCTCTGGCCGTTCCGCCATCAGTTGACGGCGGAGGCCATCGCCGCCTTTTCCCCCCGGCAGACGGTTCTGGCGGCGTCGTTCCTGGTGGGGCTGTACGCCCTCAAGAGCCTCTCCGTCTGCTTTCCCATGTCCGCCCTCACGGCGGCGGGGGGACTGCTGTTTCCCTTCCCCCTGGCGCTGGCGGTGAACCTCTGCGGCACCGGGGTGGCCCAGACCATCCCCTTTTTCCTGGGGCGGCGGGAGCAGGGGGGACTGGAGGCCCTGGCGGAGCGGATTCCCCGGGTGGCGGGCGTCTGCCGGGCCCAGGCGGAGAACCCGTGGCTGTCCGTCTTTCTGCTGCGGCTGGCGGGGGCATCGCCGGGGGACGTGGTGAGCCTCTATCTGGGGGCCTCCGGCACGCCCTACGGCACGTATCTCTCCGCCGGGCTGCTGGGCGGCCTGCCCCGGATTGCCTGCGCCACCGTGCTGGGCGGCGCGCTGTGGCAGCCGGGGAGCGGGCGCTTCTGGCTGTCCCTGGCGGCGGGCGGGGCGCTGACGGCCCTCTCCGGCGTTATCTGGCTCCTGTGGCGGCGCCGCAGGAGGGCGTGAAGCGGCGGTTGCTTTTTTCTGCCAAACCGTGTACACTGTTGTCGGCAAGCTCGATCTGTCCAATGAGGGAGATGGTCGGATGCAGACGCTGACACAGCGCCGCAGCGTGCCGGTGGACGCGGCCAAGACCGCTGCCATCTTCGGCACGCTGCTGATCCATGCCTCCGCCGCCGGGGGCTTTGCGGGAGCGCCGGGGTCCTTTGGGTGGACCTCCGCCCTGTTCTGGAACTGCCTGCTGCGCAGCGCGGTGCCGGTGTTCTTCCTGTGCAGCGGCGCGCTGCTGCTGCCGCCGGAAAAGGAGGTCACCGTCCGGCGGGTGTGGACGAAGTACATCCCCCGCATCCTGGCGGCCCTGCTTTTCTGGGCCGCAGCCTATGAGGGTGTGGAGCTGCTGCGGGGCTGGCGCGCTGCGGGCGTGCTGGAGCGGACGGCCCTCCGGCAGGCGGCGCTGAATCTGGTGCTGTTCCATCACAAGAACCATCTCTATTACCTCCACATCATTCTGCTGGTGTACGCGGTGCTGCCCCTGACCCGCCGCCTTGTGGCGGCGGCGGACCGGCGGCTGCTGAACTACGCTCTGGGGATCTGGTTCGTGCTGGGGTGTCTGGCCCCCACGCTGAAATTCTTCCCGCCCCTGTCCCTCGTCGGCGGCATCCCTGCCCAGTACCCCATCAACCTGACTTGGTGCGCCGTGGGCTATGGTGTGCTGGGCGATGTCCTGACTCAGGAGGCGCCCCGCCACAGGCCCCGGACCTTTGTCTGGCTGTATTTGGCGGGCACGGCGCTGACCTTCGGCCTGACGCTGGCGGCCTCCGTCAAAACCGGGGCGCTGTATCAGGTGTTCCTCCAGGGGAGCGCCCCCGGCGTCTGTTTGCAGGCGGCGGGGCTGTACGGCTTCTGCGCCGCCCGGTGGCAGAACCGGGACCGCTGGCCCGTGGCGGAGACCGTCTCCAAGGCGTCCTTCTGCATCTACTTGACGCACCTGTTCTTCCTGGACTTCCTGGCGGGCAGGGGCCTCTCCGCCGGGACGCTGCCGCCCGTCTGGGGCGTGCCGGTGCTGGCGGCCGCGGCCTTCGGGGGCGGCTTTCTGGTATGGCTGGTCCTCCGGCGGGTGCCGGTGGTGAAAACCTATCTGATTTGAGGAGAAAACTATGCTGTATGCCCTTTGCGCCGCGCTGTCCCTGGCCCTGCTGGGCCTGGACCAGTGGGTGAAGCACTATGTCACCGTCAACATCCCCCTGGGGGAGGCCCAGCCCTTTCTGCCCGGGCTGGTAGAGCTGCGGACCGTCCACAACTACGGGGCGGCCTGGTCCAGCTTCTCCGGTATGCGCTGGCTGCTGGTGGCGGTCACCTCCGTCATTGTGATCGCGGTGGCGGTGGTCCTGCTCCGCCGGATCGTCCGGCACCCCCTGGGGGTGGCGGCGGGATTCCTGATTCTGTCCGGCGGCGTGGGGAACATCATCGACCGGGTGCGGCTGGGGTACGTGGTGGACATGTTCCACCTGGAGTTCTGGCCCTCCTACCCGGTGTTCAACGTGGCGGACATCTGCGTGGTGTGCGGCGCCGTGCTGGCGGTAATCTATTACCTATGGTTCTACGAGAAATACGACAAGAGAGGCAAGGCCCATGGAGACGCGGACGCTCCAAGTGAATCCTGAGGACACCGGCACCCGGCTGGACGCCTGGCTGGCCGGACAGCTGCCGGATGTGACCCGCTCCGCCGCCGCCCGGCTGTGCGAGGAGGGGCGGGTCACCGCTGCCGGAAAGCCCCTGGCGAAAAACTACCGCCTGGGCGGGGGAGAGGCCGTGTCCGTTACCCTGCCGGACCCGGAACCGGTGGACGTGGCGCCCCAGGACATCCCCCTGGATGTGGTGTACGAGGACAGCGACGTGATCGTGGTGAACAAGCCCAAGGGGCTGGTGGTCCACCCGGCCCCCGGCCACCCGGACGGCACGCTGGTCAACGCCCTGCTCCACCACTGCGGGGACTCCCTCTCCGGCATCGGAGGGGAGCTGCGGCCCGGCATCGTCCACCGGATCGACCGGGACACCTCCGGCCTCATCATCGCGGCGAAAAACGATGCTGCCCACCAGAAGCTCTCCGCCCAGCTTCAGGACCACACCCTGGCCCGGATTTACCGCTGCATCGTGATTGGGAATCTCCGGGAGGACAGCGGCACGGTGGACGCCCCCATCGGCCGCCACCCGGCGGACCGGAAGAAGATGGCGGTGGTGGCGGGCGGCCGGAGCGCGGTGACCCACTGGTCCGTGCTGGAGCGGTTCCCCGGCTATACGTATGTGGAGTGCCGACTGGAGACCGGGCGCACCCACCAGATCCGGGTCCACATGGCGCACATCGGCCACCCCATTCTGGGGGACACGGTGTACGGGGCGAAAAAGCCCGTGCCGGGCCTCCAGGGGCAGTGCCTTCATGCGGTGGGGCTGCGGTTTCTCCACCCCCGGACCGGGGGGCTGGTGGAGCTGTGGTGCGACCTGCCGGAGGCGTTCCAGACCCAGCTGCGGAAGCTGGAGAACCGAGGATAGAACAACGCCGGGCCGCTCTCAGCGGTCCGGCGCGTTTGCACCCGGCAGCCGGGTGTCCGGCGGGTCCTGGTCCGGGGTGCGGGGGATCCACAGGGGGCAGGACTGGTCCTCCCGCCGGTCCTTCATGCGGGGATGGGCGCAGTGGCCCAGGCTCAGGGGCAGAAAGCACCCGTTGGGGGCGTTCCGGGCCTGCCGCCCGTCCCGCCAGATGTAGTGCCGGGTAAAGTGGCCGCAGGAGCCGCAATACACGTCATCCCGTTTCTCATATAGAGCCATTTTTATCACCTCATGAAAATTATATCGGCTACACCGATATAAGTCAATATCGCTTTCACCGATGCGGTATGTTATCGCTTGAGGTGATGGCATCATGTATTTGAGGAGAGTCAAGGAACTGCGAGAGGATTCGGACACACCGCAGAAAGTGATCGCGGAGTATCTCGGTGTGAAACAGAACACCTACTCAGACTACGAAAACGGAAAGATCAAGATACCGCTGGAAGTCTTTTTCAAATTGGCAGATTACTACAAGGTCAGCTTGGACTATTTAGCGGGCCGCACAGACAAGCGATAGAAGGAGGGCACCCATGTTCACAGCCATTCTCTGGGACTACGACGGCACCCTGGCCAACACGCCGGTGAAGAACATCGCCGTCACCAGGGCCGTCCTTGGCCGCCTGGACCCGGCCCTGCTGGACCCGCTGCCGGAGGCGCTTTCCTCCCTGGCCGCCTATCAGGCCGCCAACTACCGCTGGCGCAACTGGCGGGAGCTGTACCAGCACGCCCTCCGCGTCCCGGCGGACCGGCTGGACGAGGCGGGGGCCCTGTGGGGCCCCTGCCAGCTGGCGGACCGGACCCTGCCGCCCCTCTTCGGCGGGCTTTTGGAGGTTCTGCCCCGTCTGGCCGCCCTGGCCCCCATGGGCATCTGCTCCCAGAACGACAGCGGCAACATCCGCGCCGCCCTGGCCGCCCACGGCGCGGCGGACTGCTTTGCCGCCGTGGTGGGCCACGCGGACGTGGACTTCGCCCGTCAGAAGCCGGACCCCGCCGCCTTCCTGGCCTGCCTGGACCGGCTGGGGCTTCGGGAGGGGCGCTTCGCCTACATCGGGGACCACGCCGGGGACATCGCCTTCGGCCGCAATGCCCAGGCGGCCCTGCGGGCCATGGGCCGGGCGGCGGAGGTGGTCTGCGTGGCCGCCGCCTGGGGCGGCGCCCCGTCCGTGGATTTGGCGGCGGCGGACGCCGTGGCCGCCCGCCCCGCGGACCTGCCGGATCTTCTGGCAGACCTGTGACACAACAGCGGCCCCGCCGGAAACTTCCCGGCGGGGCCGCTGTCTGCCTGCCGGAGGTTTCTGCTTGTGCTTTGTTTTCTGGTGTGCTATGATATTTTAGTTAAAGTATCTGCATTTGGAGGAACTGATTTGGAACGCGAAAACGTATTGATCCCCCAGGCGGACCTGGACCGCCAGCGGGAGTTTGAGGAGAAGATCCGCGGCCTGTTCGCCGCCCGGGAGGCTCACCCCGCGGCCTGTGTGGACACCTTCGGCTGCCAGCAGAATGTGGCGGACGGACAGAAGCTCATGGGGATGCTGGAGGCAAGCGGCTTCACCCTCACCCAGGACCCGAAGGAGGCCGATCTGGTGCTCCTGAACACCTGCGCCATCCGGGAGCACGCGGAGGACCGGGTGTTCGGCAACCTGGGCGCCCTGACCCACACCAAGAAGGAGAATCCGGAGCAGGTGATCTGCCTGTGCGGCTGCATGGCCCAGGAGCCCCGGGTGTCGGAGCGGATCAAAAAGTCCTATCCCCACGTGGATCTGGTGTTCGGCCCCCAGGCCCTGTGGAAGTTCCCGGAGCTTTTGTGGCAGGTGTATGAGACGAAGAAGCGGGTCTTTTCCGTCCAGGACGAGCACGGCACCATTGCCGAGGGCATCCCCGTGGTGCGGGAGAAGGGCGTGAAGGCCTGGGTCTCCATCATGTACGGATGCAACAACTTCTGCTCCTACTGCATCGTGCCCTACGTCCGGGGCCGGGAGCGGAGCCGGGACCCCCAGGCCGTGCTGGCGGAGGTCCGGCAGCTGGTGGAGGCGGGGTACAAGGACATCACCCTGCTGGGCCAGAACGTGAACTCCTACGGCAACGATCTGGATTTGGATTACCACTTCCCCGACCTGCTGGCGGACATCGACCGGATCCCGGGGGAATATCTCATCCGCTTCATGTCCAGCCACCCCAAGGACGCCACGCCCCGGCTGTTTGACGTGATGGCCGCAAGCTCTCATGTGGCCAAGCAGCTGCACCTGCCCTTCCAGTCCGGCAACGACCGGGTCCTGAAAGAGATGAACCGCCGCTACACCCGGCAGCAGTACCTGGATCTGGTGAACTACGCCAAGCGGGTCATGCCCGGGCTGGTATTGACCTCCGACGTCATCATCGGCTTCCCCGGCGAGACGGAGGCGGAGGCCATGGACACCGTGTCCCTGGTGGAGGAGGTGGGGTTTGACGCCCTGTTCACCTTCATCTACTCCCCCCGCCCCGGCACCAAGGCCGCGGCCATGCCGGACCCGGCCACCCGGGCGGAGAAGCAGAAGTGGTTTGACAGGCTCCTGGAGGTCCAGAACAATATGTCCGCCAAGCTCCACGCCGCCTATGTGGGCAAAACGGTGCGGGTGCTGGTGGACGGGGAGAGCGACGACCCGGAGTACCCCCTGACCTCCCGGACGGAGGGCAACCGCCTGGTGCGGCTGAAAGGGGACAAGGCCCTGATCGGGCAGTTCGCGGATGTGGCCGTCACCGGCAGCAACACCTGGGCGCTGTACGGCGAGGCCGTTTAACGGTAGACCTCCCGCGCGAGGAGGAAGGCCCTGCGGGCGTAGGCGTCCTGATAGGCGCTGCCTGCGGCGGCGGAGGCGTCCTCATAGGAATCCAGCAGCGCACGCTGCTGATCGGTGAGGGTGGCGGAAAGCGCGGTCAAGGCGTCGTTCGCCTGCTGGAGGGAGAGGAAGTAGTCCTTGCCCAGAGAGGGGAACAGCTCGTCCTCCAGGGCGGTGAGCAGGATGTCGATGTAATCGGACATAGATTTCACTCCTGAAATGTTGGTTGACACACGAATGTGTGCTGTTATAATATCACACACGAACGTGTGCGTCAAGAGAAAAGAGGATGCCCGTGACATTTTCTGAACATCTTCTTCAGCTGAGAACAGCAAGAGACCTGAGTCAAAAGGCTCTTGCGGTGGAAATTGGAATCAGTTGGCGCACCTATCAAAACTATGAGCTGGGTCTGCGGGAACCGACCCTGTCCACACTGATTGCCCTGGCGGATTTCTACGGCCTGTCGCTGGATGAGCTGGTCTGCCGGGAGCGGTAGAGGCGGAACTGTGTGTCCGCCCGCCGGATTTCCGCCGGACCCCTGCAGGACCGTAGGGGCGGTTATCAACCGCCCGGGGGATTCAGCTGGGGTGCCAGCTGGGCAATGCGCCCCCCATTCTCTTTTTGGTTGCGCCAAAAAGAGAACGCGCCGCGCCCGGTGTAAGAGAAAAAGGCGCCGGGCGCGCTCCGGTGCAGTGGCCCTCCGCGCGTACGGGGGTCGGCGTACCAGTGCCTGCTCCGATTTGGCCTTGCCTTCGGGCACGCTATGCTCTTCTGCGATTTCCCCGACTGCCGTCCCGTGGCGGATGGTGCGGAAGTTGTCGGGGTGCAAGAACGCATTTGACCAGCTTCTCTTTCCGCGCGTTCCGCTTCGCTACGCGCTGCCCGGGCGGTTGTAGAAGCTATTGCGTTAGCCCGTGATGAAACTTTCATCAACTGCCCGGCCAGCGGCAGCGAAAATCGGCGCAGCGTGTATCCCGGACATCCCCGGGCTGAAGGGTTCCCCAAGGGCCGGGCGTTTCCGTCTCTGACCGCCGCGCGGGATTGCCAACCTTCCCCCGCCGGCGGCAGGAGGTCTGCGCCTGCGCAGACCGACCC
>UMHH01026303.1_pt1 | contig 17930 bp, 16 predicted proteins | sample 1965491 | NCBI WGS metagenome assembly UMHH01 (sample SAMEA4836094, study PRJEB28245) | human gut metagenome | biome: gut microbiome; material: fecal sample | place: Denmark | collected 2008
TCGTAACTTCCGTTTCACAGCTTTAGTTGTTGTAGGTGACGGCAATGGACACGTTGGTGCAGGTTTAGGAAAAGCAGCAGAAATTCCGGAGGCGATCCGCAAAGGTAAAGAGGACGCTATGAAGAAACTTGTTACTGTTGCAAGAGACGAGAACAATTCCATTACACATGACTTCATCGGAAAATTCGGAAGTGCTGAGATGCTTCTGAAGAGAGCTCCGGAAGGTACTGGAGTTATCGCCGGTGGCCCGGCACGTGCCGTAATCGAGCTTGCTGGTATCAAAAACATCCGTACAAAATGTATGGGTTCCAGAAATAAACAGAACGTAGTTCTGGCAACAATCGCAGGCCTGAGCCAGTTAAAGACTCCGGAAGAGGTTGCAAAGCTCCGCGGAAAATCTGTAGATGAGATTCTGGGTTAAGGAGGAAATGGAAATGGCAGATACAATCAAGGTTACACTGGTAAAATCTCCAATCGGTGCAGTACCGAAGCACAAAAAAACTGTAAAAGCTATGGGTCTTACAAAGATGCATAAAACAGTTGAGATGCCAGACAACGCTGCAACCAGAGGAATGATTCAGCAGGTGCAGCACCTGGTAAAAGTAGAAGATTAAGGAGGTGCCAGAATGGAATTATCAAACTTAAGACCCGCAGAGGGTTCCAAGCATAGCGATAACTTCAGAAGAGGCCGTGGACATGGTTCAGGAAACGGCAAAACTGCTGGTAAAGGACATAAAGGACAGCTTGCTCGTTCCGGTCACAAGAAACCGGGATTCGAGGGAGGTCAGATGCCTTTATACAGACGTCTTCCTAAGAGAGGTTTCACTAACAGAAACTCCAAAGAAATTATCGCAATCAATGTAGACGTTCTCAATCGTTTTGAGGATGGCGCAGAGGTTACAGTTGACAGCTTACTTGCAAGCGGTGCAATCTCCAAGATCGGTGATGGTGTTAAGATCCTTGGAAACGGCGAGCTTACAAAAAAACTCAATGTTAAAGTAAACGCTGTCAGCGAGACTGCAAAAACAAAAATTGAAGCTGCTGGTGGTACAGTAGAGGTGATCTAATGTTTGAGACTCTTAAGAGTGTTTTCAAAGTAAAGGAAATGAGAAGGAAACTTCTCTATCTGATCTGGATGATATTCGTGATCAGAATTGGATCCCAGCTTCCTGTACCGGGAGTCGACAGTGACTTCTTCAAGCAGTGGTTTGAATCTAATACCGGTGACGCATTCAATTTCTTTGATGCGTTCACCGGCGGTTCCTTTACTCAGATGTCAATTTTTGCATTGAACATCACACCTTACATTACTTCTTCCATTATCATTCAGCTTCTTACCATTGCCATTCCGGCACTGGAAGAAATGCAGCGTGACGGAGAAGAAGGCAGAAAAAAGCTTACAGCAATCACACGTTATGTAACCGTTGGTCTTGCTCTGTTTGAGTCTGTTGCCATGGCAATCGGATTCGGACGTCAGGGTATGATCCCGAACATGAACTTCCTTAAAGGAATCGTAGTTGTTGCAAGTTTAACAGCGGGTTCCGCAATGCTTATGTGGCTGGGCGAGCGTATTACAGAGAAGGGTGTTGGAAATGGTATTTCCATCGTCCTGACAATCAATATCGTGTCCAGGATCCCGAGCGATGTATCCCTTCTTTATGAGAACTTCGTCAAGGGCAAAACAATTGCAAAAGGCATGCTCGCAGCCTGCATTATTGCTGTGATCATCCTGTTTGTTGTAGTGCTCGTACTTATCCTCAACGGAGCAGAGAGAAGAATTCCGGTTCAGTATTCCAGAAAGATGGTTGGACGTAAGATGATGGGCGGTCAGTCCACAAACATCCCGCTCAAGGTAAATACTGCCGGTGTTATCCCGGTTATTTTTGCTTCTTCCATTATGTCATTCCCGTCAATCATTGCACAGTTTGCTGGCAAAGGAAACGGAACAGGCATTGGAAGTGAGATCTTAAGAGGACTTTCCTCTAATAACTGGTGTAATCCAAGTCAGATCCAGTATAGCTGGGGTCTGATCGTGTATGTAGTACTTTGCGTATTCTTCGCATACTTCTATACATCCATTACCTTTAATCCGTTGGAAGTAGCCGATAATATCAAAAAGCAGGGCGGTTTTATCCCAGGCATCCGTCCGGGAAAACCGACTTCAGATTATTTGACTAAAATCCTGAATTATATTATATTTATAGGTGCAGTAGGTCTTGTTATCGTGGCCGTTATTCCGTTCTTCTTTAACGGTGTATTTGGCGCGAACGTTTCCTTCGGAGGAACATCTATCATCATCATCGTAGGTGTTATCCTGGAGACCGTTAAGCAGATGGAATCTCAGCTGCTTGTACGTAATTACAAAGGCTTCCTGAACTAATTGAAAATGAAGGTTGCGGTGCGAAAGTGTCGCAGCCTTGATTTGTAAACAGGACTGTCTGAAAATCAGGCAGCAAACAGGAAAATGGAGGGTATGCTATGAGAATTATTATGTTGGGTGCACCGGGGGCAGGCAAAGGTACTCAGGCCAAGAAAATTGCGGCGAAATATGGGATTCCGCACATCTCCACAGGAGATATTTTCCGTGCCAACATCAAAAACGGTACCGAGCTTGGAAACAAAGCAAAAACTTACATGGATCAGGGACTTCTTGTTCCGGATGAACTGACCTGTGACCTTGTTGTTGACAGAATCCAGCAGGAGGATGCAAGAGAAGGATATGTTCTGGATGGTTTTCCGAGAACAATTCCGCAGGCAGAATGTCTGACAGAGGCTCTGAACAAACTTGGAAGCAAAATTGACTATGCAATCGATGTGGATGTACCGGATGATAATATCGTGAAACGTATGGGCGGTCGTCGTGCCTGCGTAAAATGCGGTGCAACTTATCATGTTGAGTTCGCAGCACCGAAAACAGAAGGTGTCTGTGATACCTGTGGTGACAAGCTTGTACTCCGTGACGATGATAAGCCGGAAACAGTCCAGAAGCGTCTGAATGTTTATCATGAGCAGACACAGCCATTGATTGACTATTACACCAGACAGGGTGTTTTGAAGACGGTAGACGGAACCAGGGATCTGAATGAGGTATTCCAGGAGATCGTTGACATCTTAGGAGAATAAGAATGTCCGTAACAATTAAGACACAGCATGAAATAGAACTTATGAGAGAATCCGGCCATCTTCTGGAGAAGGTGCATGATGGTTTGATCCCTTATATCAAACCAGGCGTCAGCACCAAGGAGATTGATAAGATTGGAGAAGAAATGATCCGGTCTATGGGCTGTATTCCGAACTTTTTGAATTACGGAGGTTTTCCGGCTTCTTTTTGTATCAGCCTGAATGATGAGGTTGTGCATGGAATTCCATCCGAAGAGAAGATTATCCAGGACGGGGATCTGGTTAAGATCGACGCCGGCCTGATTTACAAGGGCTACCATTCTGACGCAGCACGTACCTATGCGGTAGGTGAAGTATCCAAAGAGGCACAGCAGCTTATTAAAGTTACAAGAGAGTGCTTTTTTGAAGGACTGAAAATGGCAAAAGCCGGAAATCATTTAAATGATATTTCCAAAGCCATCGGAGCCCACGCAGCGAAATACCGTTATGGTATTGTACGTGACCTTGTAGGACATGGAATCGGAACTCATCTTCATGAGGATCCGCAGATTCCAAACTTCCCGCAGAAGCGCAGGGGCATCAAGCTCCTTCCGGGAATGACCCTGGCCGTCGAGCCCATGATCAACCTTGGTCGTGCGGACGTGGCATGGCTGGACGATGAGTGGACAGTAGTAACCATGGATGGTTCACTTTCCGCACATTATGAAAACACGATCCTCATTACAGATGGGGAACCAGAGATTCTGACGCTTACAAATCTGTAAGCAGCAATTGTTGTCATGACATAGGAGGTAAAAAATGTCAAAAGCAGATGTGATCGAAGTAGAAGGCACTGTTCTGGAGAAACTGCCTAACGCGATGTTTAAAGTAGAACTGGAAAACAAACATGTGGTACTTGCCCATATCAGCGGTAAGCTTCGTATGAACTTCATCCGTATTCTCCCGGGAGATAAAGTAACGATCGAACTTTCTCCGTATGATCTTTCCAAAGGAAGAATCATCTGGAGAGATAAATAAGAAATTCTGTAAAGGGCCTGGTGGTTTTAAACTGCCGGGTCTTTTTTGTGCTTTTTTTCGGAAAAAAATCTCAAAGTGGATATTATCACTCACACTTTTTTCATGTTTTAAACATAAAGTGAACAGATTTTGCTGATATAGTATGAGCATACAAGAAAAAGAGAGGTGTTCATATGAAGAAAAAATATCTTGCAGCAATCTTAGGAATTATGATGGCAACAGCATCTGTTACCGCATGCGGGGCAGCGACAACAGAGACAACAACGAATACAGCGGAAAGTTCAGATAATAAAGGGACAGAAGATACAACGGCAGAGAGTGCAGAAAGCACAGACGACAGTGACAGCAGCGCAGATGCGGATAAAGAAGATTCTGATGAGGAAGATGTGACCTACGGTGAAGTGAAATCTGTGGAAGACGGAAAGATCACCATCGCAGTTGGAACAATGAAAGATATGGGCGGAAACGGTGGAGCACCTGAGAAGCCGGATGAGAATGGAAGCGGAGATGCTTCTGCTGATACATCCGATGCAGAGAGCACAGAATCTGACAGCAAAGATGCAGAGTCCGATAAAACGGACAGCAAAGATGGGGATTCAACAGATAACGGAGAAGCCCCGGAGAAACCGGACGGTGACAATGCAGATGGAAATGGTGGAGTCCCTGGCGGAGATCAGGGAGAGGCACCTTCCATGCTGGATCTGACCGGAGATGAGATGACAGTCACAGTGACGGATGATACCGTGATCACAAAAGAAAGCGCCGAAGGTCCGGGCGGAGCCCCAGGAGGAAACCAGGGAGAAGCCTCGGAGAAGCCAGACGGAGATAACGGAAACAATCAGGCCCCAGGCGGCGACCAGGGTGGTGCTCCGGACGGTAATAATTCCCAGAGTGAGACCATCGAACTCTCCGATATTCAGGAAGGTGACATCGTAGCCATCACCACAGACGACGACGAAAATGCCCTTACCATCAAAGTGCAGAGCACAGATATGGGCGGCGGTCAGGGAGGTCCTGGTGGAGCACCGGGAGGTCAGTCCCAGGGAGTAGACAGCTATGACACAGCCAATACGTATGATTCTGATACAGAAGTATCGGATACATCCCTGGAATCCACAGGAACAGACGAGAACGCGGCACTTGTTTCCTCAGGAGCAAATGTTACTTTTAATAATATAGATATCACAAGAAACTCCTCCGACAGTACAGGCGGTGACAACTCCAGTTTTTACGGTGTAGGAGCAGCGCTTCTTGCAACAGACGGAAATGCCTATGTAAAAGGCGGAACTGTAACCACTGACGCAGCCGGAGGAGCAGGACTTTTTGCCTACGGCGATGGAACTGTCTACGCGGCAGACACTACCATTAAGACAACACAGGATACTTCCGGTGGAATCCATGCAGCCGGCGGCGGTAAATTATACGCCTGGGATCTGAATGTGGAGACAGACGGAGAATCCGCAGCAGCTATCCGGAGCGACCGCGGCGGCGGAACCATGGTCGTAGACGGCGGAACTTACACATCCAATGGTGTAGGTTCACCGGCAGTATACTGCACCGCAGATATTGCAGTAAAAGATGCCACACTTACAGCAAACGGATCAGAAGCCGTGTGCATCGAAGGACTGAACTCCCTGCATCTTTTTAACTGCGACCTTACCGGAAATATGAGTGACTTAAGTCAGAATGACAGCACCTGGACCGTGATCCTCTATCAGAGTATGTCCGGTGATTCCGAAGTAGGAAACAGTACCTTCCAGATGGACGGCGGAACCCTTACTTCCAAGAACGGCGGTGTGTTCTACACAACCAACACAGAGAGTGACATTACGCTGAAAGATGTAGATATCACATACAACAATGACAATGAGTACTTTCTTCGCTGTACAGGAAATAACAATGAAAGAGGATGGAGGGAAAGCGGAGCCAACGGAGCAGACTGTGACTTTACCGCGATCAGCCAGGACATGGAAGGCAGCGTGATCTGGGATACCATCAGCCAGCTTGATTTCTATATGACAGACGGAAGCAACCTGACAGGAGCTATCATAGACGATGAGAGTTTTGCCGGCAACGGCGGAGATGGTTACTGCAACGTATATGTCAGTGACGATTCTACCTGGACAGTAACCGGTGACAGCACCGTCTCCAAACTTTCCAATGCCGGAACCATCGTGGATGACTCCGGAAAAACCGTCACAGTTAAAGGAACAGACGGAACCGTATATGTAGAAGGCGACAGCGATTATACGATCACTGTAGATAAATACGAAGATACAGCAGATACATCCGGCAGCGATACGGTTGCATCCTGGTCTGATTATGAAGTGGAGAAACCGGACACCCTCTAAAAAAGAACATCCCTTTTGCAAAAATATAAATGAAAAGAATCCCGTGGAAACGTTTAAAACCGTTTCCGCGGGATTCTTTTATGTAGTCCATTCTGTAAATTTCAGCGTTTTATCATCCGATACCGCCAAGCACGATACCAAGGATCAGCACCAGAAAGCATACCGGAATATAAAGATATTTACACACCGGATAAAAATATTTTGTGAATGGTTTTTCACGGCCCTTGTTGATCTGGCTCTCTACATAGTTCCGGCCAAATACCCAGAAGAACATGATTCCTGCAAGTCCTGCGCCAAGAGGGCAGATATAGATAGAAAGTACATCCATCCAGTCAGAGACGATGCCCTGGATCAGAAGAGAAACTACGACTCCGATAGCTGCGATCACCATACAGGAAGGGATACGGCCAAGGCCTGTTTTTTCCTGGACTGTGGCGATTGGTGCCTCATAAAGGTTCATAAGAGAAGTCATGCCTGCAAGGAATACCGCCACAAAGAAGATAATGGCAATGATCCGGCCGCCTGGCATGGTTTTGATCAGGTGAGGCAGATAGATGAACAGAAGTCCAGGCCCACCCTGATCAAGCTGTGCACCGGTAGTTGCCATTGCAGGAATGATCACGAGTGCAGCCAGCATGGCAGCCAGCGTATCAAAAAGTGCAACTCTGGCTGCAGAAGCCGGGATATCTTCACTGTCCGGAAGGTAGGACCCGTAGATCAGTGTTCCGTTACCTGCAACGGACAGGGAGAAAAATGCCTGCCCAAGTGCAAAGATCCAGGTGGATGGTTTCGCCAGAACTTCCGGTTCCACACGGAAGATGTAACGGTATCCGGCAGCAGAGCCAGGCTGAAAAGCAACATAGATGCCAAGGATCACAAACAGTACGAAAAAGATCGGCATCATGATCTTGTTTGCCTTTTCGATACCACTTCCAACACCATACATCAGGATAAACATACAGATCACAAGAGCAGCCAGCTGCCAGAGATTGTTTCCCCAGGCAGATGCCATGCCGCCGAATTTGGAACCAAAGGACTCAATATCTGCAGGAGCCAGGGTGGATCCTGTAAAAGTTCCGATCATATATCGGAAGATCCAGCCCATGACAACGGTATAGCCGATAGCCATGGCAAGTGCACCGGCAACAGGGATCCATCCAAGGGTTTCGCCCAGTTTCCTCCTGCCTTTTGGTTCGCAGGCAAGACCAAAAGCATCAATGGGGCCGGAACGTGTTCCACGCCCGAAACTCATCTCACCGATCACCCCTGTAAATCCGATCAGTGCCACAAAAATAAAATACGGGATCAGAAACGATCCCCCTCCATACAGGGAAACTCTGGTAGGAAACATCCAGATATTTCCCATTCCAACCGCAGACCCGATACAGGCCAGAATGAACCCCCAGCGGCTGTTAAAAGATTCTCGCTTTTTCATAAGAATAAAAATTCCTCTCTCCATTTGATTGTTTCAGTATAACACAGTTCAGGAAAAGAAGAAACAGCACAGCATCGGGAAATCTGAGCATTTCCGCAAGGGGAGTGTCAGGGAGCCTGTTGGATCACCGGCGCAGGGCGTTGTCATAAAAACGGAAGTGATCCGGACGATGGCGGGACTGGGTATACTCAAACATAACACCGTCACTGTTGTAAGTCTGGCTGGATACCACAGCCACGCAGTTATAATCTTTTACATTCAGATGAAGATATTTTTCATCAATCTCTGTGACCTTTTCCACAGTCATCACACGTTTGCTGTTGACAATGGTCATATGAAGTTCCTGTTCCAGATATTCATAGATGGAATGTCTGGCAATCTCGGCAGTAAGGCCGGGAACAGATTCTTTCAGAAAATAGTTATGGTTGATGATCAGCGGAATATCATCCAGATAGTGGATACGCTGGATATAGTAAACTTCAGCTCCGACAGGAAAGCCGGTGTAAGAGGCCTGTTTTTCACTGATGCACAGTTCAGTGAAAAGAACAACTTCCGTGCGGGCATTCTGGCCGTTCCTTGTAGCAGATTCCTTGAATGTTTCGATCTCACCGATGGTGAAGGCAGTCTGCTCACTTGGACGGTAGATATTGCGGACACCTTTTCCCTGCATGGTTTGTACATAGCCGTCACTGACAAGAAGGCTAACTGCGCGGCGCAGAGTATTTCGGGAGCAGCCGTAGGTCTGGATCAGGGTGTTTTCAGGGGGAAGAAGCTCCTGGTAGGCAAAAGTGTTATCTTCGATTTTCATTTTCAGATCTTTATAGATATCTTCATAAATACTTCTTGGCATTTCTATTCTCCATTCATGTTCGGTCAAAAAATATAGCAGGATTTATGATTCCTATAGCATTTCCGGCAATTTATGTTCTGAGCAGCTGAAATTGATGCAGTAATTTATGGAAATGCTATAGGATCATTATAAAAGATTTTGCAGGCAAGCGCAATGCAAATACTTTGAAATGTTTAAACAAGTTTTAAAAAGCATATTGACATGTTTAAACAAGTGCGATATAAATAAAACATCGACAACATGTTTAAACAAATCAGAACAAAGGGAAATAATCATCAAAATGTAATGGAGGAAAGGAAAATGGGAAAGTATACACAGGATGCCCAGCAGCTGCTTCGCCTCATCGGAGGAAAAGAGAACATTGCAGCTGTATCACATTGTGTAACCAGAATGCGTTTTGTACTCAATGATCCGTCAAAGGCGGATGTGGAAGCAATCGAAGCTATGAAGGTGGTAAAGGGAAGCTTCACACAGGCGGGACAGTTTCAGGTGATCATCGGAAATGCAGTCGCTGATTTTTACAATGATTTTGTAAAAGTGGCAGGAGTGGAAGGCGTTTCCAAGGATGCAGTGAAGCAGGCAGCAAAGAAGAACCAGAATGTTCTCCAGAAGGTGATCGCTGCACTGGCAGAGATCTTTGCACCGCTGATCCCGGCTATCATCACCGGTGGTCTGATCCTGGGATTTCGAAACTGTATTGACAGCATTTACTTCTTTGAGAATGGAACGAAAACTTTATGTGATATCAGTCAGTTCTGGTCCGGAATGGACAGTTTCCTGTGGCTGATCGGTGAAGCAATCTTCCACATGCTGCCGGTAGGTATCTGCTGGTCTGTGACCAAGAAAATGGGCACAACGGAGATGCTTGGTATCGTCCTTGGACTTACCCTGGTTTCCGGCCAGCTTCTCAACGCTTATTCTGTAGCCGGAACAGCAGCAGCGGATATTCCGAAATGGGATTTCGGATTTGTAAAAGTGAACATGATCGGTTATCAGGCACAGGTGCTTCCGGCGATCATGGCAGCGTTTGTACTTGTTTATCTTGAGAGGTTTTTCAGAAAAATATCTCCTCAGGTGATCTCAAGTGTTGTAGTTCCATTCTGCAGTCTTGTACTTGCTGTAATGGCTGCGCATTTTATTGTAGGTCCTATCGGATGGAAGATCGGTTCTGCGATCTCTTCCGTAGTATATGCAGGAATCACAGGATCCTTTAAAGTTGTATTTGGTGCAATTTTCGGATTTGTTTATGCACCTCTTGTTATCACAGGACTTCATCATATGTCCAATGCTATTGACCTTCAGCTGATCGCAGATTATGGCGGAACCATGCTGTGGCCGATGATCGCACTTTCCAATATTGCTCAGGGTTCTGCGGTTATGGGAATGATCATCCTTCAGAAAAAGAATGTAGCAGCACAGGAAGTCAATGTTCCGGCAGGAATTTCCTGTTACCTTGGAGTAACAGAGCCGGCAATCTTTGGTGTAAACCTGAAATACGGATTCCCGTTTATCTGTGGAATGATCGGATCTGCTATTTCAGCAGTTGTCTGCGTTATGACTTCTACAACAGCCAACGCAGTAGGTGTAGGTGGAATCCCGGGAATCCTGTCCATTCAGCCGAAATATATGGGAAGCTTTGCAATCTGTATGGTGATCGCTTTTGTGATTCCGATGACACTGACATTTATTGTTGGAAAGAAAAAACTTTCCATGGCAGATCGAGTGGGAGCCGGGGACAGCGCAGATACAGTGGATGTATCAGCAGAAGCCGGCAGCATCAGCGCAACAGAAAATACAGAAACAACAGAACTTAACGGAGATGGAGCAAACACTCTCAGAGCTTTCCTTACAGGAAAAGTAATTCCTCTGAAGGAAGTAAATGACGGCGTATTTTCCGAAGGAGTTATGGGTGACGGTCTTGCCATCCTTCCGGAGAACGATACTCTTTATGCGCCATGTGACGGTGAAGTAACTGTTCTTATGGACGAGTCCAGACATGCCTGCGGGCTGACTCTTGAGAACGGCATGGAGATCCTTCTCCATATTGGAATTGATACAGTGGAAATGCAAGGTGACGGTTTTGAGTATCTGGTATCTCTGAACCAGAAAGTAAAGCAGGGAACACCGTTGGTACGTTTTGACAGGGAAAAGATTAGGACAGCAGGCCATCCGGATGTGACAGTATGTATTGTGACAGAAGAAGGCAATGCGAAAGATTTTGAATTTGTAACAGATATTCACGCAGAAGCAGGAAAAACAGAGATCGTTTTATTTAACTGAAGTGGGTACAGGCTGTGAGATCGGATCATGAATGTCCGATTGATTTAGGAGGAAAGAATTATGACAGATTTTGGCAGAAAGACAGTATATCAGGTTTATCCGAAATCCTTCAGGGATTCGGATGGGGATGGTTTTGGTGACATCCGTGGAATCATTGAAAAGCTGGATTATCTCAAAGAATTAGAAATTGATTATCTCTGGATTACACCGGTATTTATCTCTCCAATGAACGATAACGGTTATGATGTGGCAGATTATTATAAGATCAATCCACAGTTTGGAACCATGGAGGATATGGATGAACTGATCCGAGAGTGTGATAACCGTGGAATTGGTCTGATGTTGGATATGGTATTCAACCACACATCCACAGAGCATGAATGGTTCCGGAGAGCCCTTGCAGGAGAAAAAAAATATCAGGACTACTACATATTCCGGGATGAACCGGAAGATCAGATTCCGACAAACTGGCAGTCAAAATTCGGCGGTCCTGCATGGGAGTATGTACCATCACTGAAAAAATGGTATCTCCATCTTTATGATGTTACCCAGGCAGATCTGAACTGGGAGAACCCGGAAGTCCGTGGTGAACTGAAAAAAGTTATCCGCTTCTGGAAAAACAAAGGGATAAAAGGCTTCCGTTTTGATGTAATTAATGTAATTTCCAAGCCTGAGCTGTTTGAGGATGATCTGGAAGGCGACGGAAGAAGATTTTATACAGACGGTCCTCATGTACATGAATATCTTAAGGAACTGACCAGAGATACAGGCATTGAGGATATGATCACAGTAGGAGAAATGTCTTCCACTTCGCTTGAGAACTGTATTCGTTATTCAGGACGGAAGGAAAAAGAGCTTTCCATGTGTTTTAATTTCCATCATCTGAAAGTAGATTATAAGGACGGAGATAAATGGACACTGATGGAGCCTGACAGAATAGCACTGAAAAAACTGTTCGAGACATGGCAGATGGGAATGCAGGATGGAGATGGCTGGAATGCACTTTTCTGGTGCAATCACGATCAGCCGCGAGTTGTGTCCAGAATGGGCAATGAGGACCTTTACTGGAAAGAATCCGCCAAGATGCTGGCAGCGGCGATTCACATGATGCGGGGAACTCCTTATGTTTATCAGGGAGAGGAACTGGGAATGACCAATGCCCACTACAACGATATTTCCCAGTACCGTGATGTGGAGAGCATGAATTATTATAAAATCCTTCTTGATCAGGGAAAAACCAAAGAGCAGGCTCTTAAGGTTCTGGCTGCCAGATCAAGAGACAACAGCAGAACACCGATGCAGTGGTCTGATGACAAAAACGCAGGATTCACAGAAGGAACACCGTGGATCGAAGCTCCCGAGAATTATAAGGAGATCAATGCAGAAACAGAACTTAAAGATCCGGACTCCATTTACAGCTTCTATAAGAAACTGATTGCCCTTCGAAAAGAAAAAGATATCATAGCAGAGGGAACTATCGAATTTCTGGAAAAAGAAAATGCAGATGTGCTGGCATACAGACGTAACTATCAGGGAGAAGAACTGATCGTTCTTAATAATCTGACAGCAGAGAATGTAACGATCCGGCAGCAACCGGAATGGAAAGCATATCAGAAACGTCTTGGAAACTATGAGAAGATCACTGCAGAAGATGGAAAGATCACATTAAGATCGTTTGAGACAATCGTATTAGATTCAGCTTTATAAATTAAAAGAATGCCCACCTGATTAAAATGAAAAGAAACAGGAACTGAAAATAAATCAGAACCTGTTTCTTTTTTGTATCTATGGACATACAGTCTTCCTGTAGTGTAAAATATAGATATACGATATCTGTAAACACCGCAACAGGAAAGGAAGGAAAATTATGAAAAACAAACGAAACCAAGGTAACAGACTGCTGACCATATGTATGGTATTACTGCTGGCATTCAGTATGCTGTTTACAGCAGTAGGAACAACAGAGAATGTACAGGCCGCGTCAAACGGACTCAGTGCATATAAGAAGATTACTTTTTATAAAAGCGGCAAAGTAAACGGCACGATTTATTCTATGAAATACAATGACAGAACCAATCGTTATATTGTATATGCTTCAAAGAATGGTAAAAAGAAAGCGCTTCTTAACAGCTGTTCCAGTGGTTCCATTGTAACAAACGGAAAATATCTTTATTATGAAAGTGCAGCATTTCTGAGGAGCGGCAGCTTTGGAGGAACTTACAAAAATCGTAAACTGGTTCAGTATAATCTGAAAACCCGTAAAAATAAAGTGCTGATAAGCTTCAGGGGGGAGGGACCTGCGGATAGCATTATCGGCTGCGATGGCACCTATCTTTATATGGGATATCAGACCCAGTATGGTGACGGACTGGGAAATTTTGCAGTGGTAAATCTGAAAAAAAGACAGATAAAACGTCTGGGGAAGGATTGTTCAACAGTACAGAGCGTGAAAAACAAAGTCTTGGTTACAGCTGTGGGATTCCCTCATGGAGGTCCTGTCTATCTGATAAACAGAGATGGAAGCAAATGCAAAATAATTAGTGACAGAGCTATTAAAGTATCTGTAAAGGGCAACTATATTTATTATACAGAAGCTACTTATGACTGGAAAACAAGAAAGTGCAGATGTGATCTCAACGGAAATAACAAGAAAGCTCTTACTGCGTGGAGCAGAGGAATTGCCGGATAAGAAAATTTCTAAATTTCATAATAGTCTGAGGTCTGAAAAATAAATAGAAAAACAGAGGGGCTGTCGGTTAATAATGATTTTAACACCGTCAGTTCCAAATAAAATGATCCCGGCAAGTACAAAGTTTTTACGTTTTGTAACTTGTTTGGGATTATTTTATTTGAGATTGTGAGAAAAAGTCTGTAAATAAGATTCTTTTACGAATGCAAGGGTGATAGACCCTTCGCCCTTGTTTTATATAAAAGTCGTTGAATTATATGTCAAGCACAGGGGGCGCCCGTCTTAATCGTCGGTTTACTTGTTACTCTGGATGGCACCTTTCGTATATAATACTCAGTTTGTTATATACCTGCACCCAGTTTCGAATTGTACTGGCCTATTTTTCGTAGCCTTAAAAGTGGCCAGATACAGCGCTTTTAAAGAGTGCTTTTTCTTGACATAGAAACATATTCAGAAATCGTTGCAGATGACAGGTACGAAAGTGGAGGAACAGTTACAAATGAATGAAGAAGTAAAACGACGAGAGGATATATCAGTATAAAAACTTATTACAGATGTTCAGACTGCACTGGTTGTTCTTATAAAACAGAATGTATCAAAGGGAATAACTGCAAAACATCTATGGAAAAACGTAAAAAAGTGTTGATGGTGTCGAAGATAATGGTCCAGAAACGGGAAGAAGATCTAGAACGGATCACAAGTGAGTATGGAATCATGCTTCGGATGAATCGCAGTATTCAGGCAGGAAGGACAGGAAATCACTTTTGCGTTAAAATTGACATAGAATTTGATGGTTGAAAACAAAGCAGTTTAAAATAAGGCATGCTGAAAGGGAGGCTTAGGAAAGAATGGCCGCTGATGGAGCCTGTCAGAGTAGCGATGAAGAAGCTCAACCGCAGATTCTTCAACGGTTGTTGAAAGATTCTTGCTTTTTCAACTAATAAAATAGTGTCTCTCTATTTGATTATTTAAGTATACTATAAGTCTGAACAGGAAGAAACTGTGGCGTATCAGGAAATCCTGTTTCTGTTATGCTAAAAAAGGAAGAAAGAAAAATCAAGTAATTTAAGGGAAAAAGCATTGAAAAAATGCGAATGCTAAACTTTAGATAAGGGGTTTTTTGTATCCCAAAATAAATGTTATTTGGGAGTGACAGTGTTAAAAATCATTATTCATCATCTTCTTCATCATCAATGGAATAGTCATTGAGTTCCGGAAAATCAAGAAACTCACTTAAGGTCATTCCAAATACATTAGCGATTTTATGGAGTGTTCTTACTTGGGGATTCCTGCTTTTTCCTCGTATAATATTATCTATTGTGGATTGTTTCAGTCCAGCCAGTGTTGCAAGCTTGTTTATCGTAATTTTACGATTTTTGCAGAGCTGACAGATACGTAATGCATAAATATCAGAATAAGTCATACGGTCACCTGTTATGATTAGTTATCTTTGTAAAGTTGAGTTCATCATAACAGAGGAAAAATATAAAATTACCTTTACATAGTTGACTTTAAGTAAATAAAAGAATATTATTAAAATGTTACCTATATATAGGTGACTTGGATGTGTAAATGTCTACTGTATTATAAAAAAAATACAGGAGGACAAAAAAATGGAGAAATATGCATATATTAGAGTATCTACCAAGGAACAAAGTATAGACAGGCAGCTGTTAGCTCTGGAACCTTACCAAATTAAAAAGAAAAATATATATTGTGACTATCAGTCGGGGCAACAGGTCATATGTGGGATAGTGGAAAAATTACAAAGGATGCAACTTGCAAAGAACCGGGGAGTAAAACTTACACTTGTACAAGATGTAGAAAAACAAGCACAGAAGAAATTCCGGCAACAGGACATCAGTATACAGAACTGCGTAATGAGATAGAAGCAAACTGCATACAGGAAGGTTATACAGGCGATGTTTATTGTACAGACTGCGGCATAAAAATTTCTTCTGGAAAAACTATTCCGAAAGAACCTCATACCTGGGATGAAGGAAAAGTAACGAAAAATGCAACCTGTACAGAAAAAGGAATCAGAACATTCACTTGCGAAGTATGTAGATCCACAAGAATAGAAGAAATCCATGCGACCGGACATGTAAATACTATTACGAAATTTTCAAAAAAAGCATCCTGTAAATCCGATGGTTACAGTGGCGATATTTTTTTTTTGCCAGGATTGTGGCAAGTTGCTGAAAGAAGGAACAATAATTTCGAAAACGAAACATACGTGGAATGCGGGAAAAATTACAACAGCGGCTACCACTACGAAGGAAGGAATCAAAACATTTACCTGTACTTTCTGTGGAGTGACAAGAACTGAAAAGATTGCAAAACTTAAACCACAGACTGTAACACCTGGAAAAGTCATAAATGATAAAGCTACAAATGGAGTTTACAAGGTACTGAAGGATGGAATGAGCGTTGAATTTACAAAGCCGTTTTATAAGAAAGCATCTGTAAGAATTCCTGATACAGTTAAAATAAATGGAATTACATGTAAAGTAACGGGAATATCAGCAAATGCTTTTAAAAATAATACGGTCCTCAAAACTGTTACTATTGGAAAGAATGTGACAGTAATAGGTACGGATGTATTTTGGGGATGCAGAAAGTTGAATAAAGTAAGTGGTGGAAATAATATAATGAAGATTGGAGACAGAGCATTTGCCAATTGCGTAAGTCTGAGTAGTATTACAATCTCAGAAACCGTCAGCAGAATTGGTAAACAGGCGTTCTATAACTGTAAAAATCTCAGAACCGTTATTATCAAGACAGGAGTATTATCTAATAAAACTATTGGTGAAAAAGCCTTTGCAGGAACATATAAAAAGCTGACTGTCAAAGTTCCGGCAAAACAGCTGAATGCATACAAGAAGCTTTTAAAATCCAGAGGAATGAGTTCCACGGCGGTCTATAAAAAATAAAGAAAATGGGAATGTCGGAAAAAATTAAGTAAATTTGAGGGAAAACGCACCGAAAAAACAGCATAGAAAAATGCGGATGCAAAACTTCAGATAAGAGAGCTTTGTGTTCCAAGATGAATGTTATTTCTTAAAATAGAACTATCCCGAACAAGCTGCAAAGTGTAAAAACTTGTACTTGCCGGGATAGTTTTATTTAGAGCTGACGGTGTTAAAAATCATTATTAATCAATGGCTCATTTTGATTCAGGCTTCTTTTTTCTTGTAGGAAATATTTCTATAATTGCTTGGGGCAGAAGTTTTCTTTTGAGATACGCTAGAAGTATCAGCGGCAGTACTGCGGTCCGCAGCAATCAGCCACACCGCATAGAAAGCCGAGATCAGACAGACCCACACACCGGACAATCCACAGTACATATAAAGGATCAGAGAAAGAGCAGCACCTGCATGGAAAGACAGCAGCGTCATTCCGTAGAATTTCGCCTTATCACGCTGTGCGTCATCTTTTTTCATAAGAAACTGTGTGACAGCAGTGGTGAACTGGCGGAGATTGTTGGTGGAAAAGATCGTCGAGCTGTTATATCCGCCGGGAGCCTTGAAAGTACACCACTGGAAAGGCATTGCGAAGAATACCGGATAAAGAGCTACGACCGGGCTCATTCTGGCTGGCAGGAAACCAAGCAGCAAAACTGCACAGATATCAATTCCGATACTGATAAAACGAAGATCTGTGGAAAAATGTTCCGGTATCCAGACCGTAAGGATCACAGCTGTCATATAGATCAGAAGTGCGCCCACACGCAGCATCATGTCCGAAAAGTCTCTGCCGATGATATCACGCACAACACCGAGAAGGTTGGCAGTCTGTGCGTTGCCGAAAAGATCGGCTCTTGATACAATGGCGTAAAGCCCCAGATATCCTCCGATAAAAGATAAGGTGTAATGGATCAGAAAACGATATTTCATTTCCGTATGCATATATAAAGATTCCTTTCATATAAAAATGGGCAGCTTTCCGTCTGTATGAAAGTACAGGATATAAGAAGTTTGACAGGTTCTGCCGGACTTTGCCACCCATTATAATACAGTCTGTAAAAAAAATCAAAAATTTTTAAAATTTTTTCTTGCATTTCAGGAAAACAGGTGTTAGTATATATTTCAAGCGCGCAAATACTGTGTATGAGTGCGCCTGTGAAACTGCAGATATGAGACTAATTTACGGAAGGAGGATTTCCAGTGAAAGTAAGATCATCTGTAA
>UMHH01021319.1_pt1 | contig 17776 bp, 18 predicted proteins | sample 1965491 | NCBI WGS metagenome assembly UMHH01 (sample SAMEA4836094, study PRJEB28245) | human gut metagenome | biome: gut microbiome; material: fecal sample | place: Denmark | collected 2008
GTTCTGCGGTATGGAGGTGAATGGCACACAATTTACTGAAAAAGCCGAGGCCGGTGAAGCAATTCTTGCGGTCTGTAAAGCCAATCAGAGTTTGGAGCCGGTGCCGCTTGGCAGCTATCGCGGTTTCAAGATGGAGTTGTCATATGACAGCTTCCAGAAAGAGTATCAGGTGCTGCTGAAAGGCGAGATGACCCACCGGGTGCCCATCGGCACCAGTGCTGCGGGCAATATCCAGCGTTTGGATAATGCTCTTGCCGGGATTCCTGCAAGGCTGGAGAAGGCGGAACAGCAGCTGGACAATCTTAGGAGCCAGCAGGAAGCTGCGCAGGCCGAGCTTAGAAAGCCGTTCCCCCAGGAGGCAGAACTGGCGGAAAAGAGTGCAAGACTGGCAGAACTGGACGCACTGCTGAATATGGATGACCGTGAAAATGATGATCCAGACCGTGAGAGAACAACGGAAAAGCCGTCTGTCCTGGCAGAGCTGCGTGACCGTGCAGGGCGCATTCCGCCGATGACACATCGAAATGATGAGGAGGTGGCACTATGAGTGTTCGGGAACACTGGATCAATGTCCGGGTAAACCCGGAAGAGCTGGCGAGGATTCGTGAAAAGCAGAAAGAATTGGGGATTCGGAATACCGGTGCCTATATGAGAAAAATGGCGATGGACGGGTACTGCGTAAGTCTTGATTTGTCGGATGTGGCGCAGGTATCCACACTTCTTCGCCGATGCAGCAACAACCTGAACCAGTACGCAAAACGCGCCAATGAATCCGGAAGCATCTATGCGGAGGATATCCGGGATTTGCAGAAGCGACTGGATGAACTCTGGGAGATGCAAAAGCTGATCTTAAAGAGGCTTTCTGGTATTCGATGACGGCGCAAACGTGCGGAATTTCTATTGCACATGGCACAGATGAAACAGTCTGTGTCATTACATATTTTTTGCAGGTCTTCCTGTTGACATCGTGGTGTTTGACAAGCGGGTACGATAAAATGAAGATGAAAAGAAAAGCGAAGGGGTGAAATCCATGAAGATCGTATGTTTTTTGTTGAAGCTGATGCTGAAAATTCTGTTGCTGCCGGTTGCGTTTCTGCTGCGATTTCTGTGCTTTATCTGGAATCTGCTGATGCAGCTATCCCTGTGGGTACTTTCGCCGGTTATGCTTTTCGTTCTTGGCTGCGGCATTTATTCTGTGGTTCGGGCGAGCTGGACGGATGTGTTCCTGCTGACCCTGATTGAGATGGGACTGTTCGCAGCTGCGGTTGGAGCGGGCGGCATCATGGAACTGATGGAACGGCTGTGCGAGTGTGTAGAGGATGTTTTGACAATTTGAGTTCAGGAGGGATTCGATGGATATTCAGTTTATGAAAGATTATTATGATTTACGGTACGAGGAAACAGATGGAGAGAATCATTTTGTGAATGAGACTGCTTATCAGGAAAAACAGTCTGAGCAATCGAAGATGGAAGACCAGCTGATGGAAATGGTGGGCGGCAGCGAATCTAATGTGTGGAAGCTGTACGAAAGCATTATGTGCGTCTATTTCGATATGGAAGAGATCATCAAGCAGGCCGTTTATTTGCAGGGAGCTTATGACCGAGAACGGATGCTAAAATGAGAATATTGGATTGGTAAGAGCTGCCTTTGGGTGGCTCTTTTTAGATGGAGGAATAAGGAATGGCGGCTACAAGACTAATCGCGCTGCATATCAATAAAGGAAAGACGGTAGCGCAGTGTCTGGCTGACCGTACTGATTATTCTGAGAATGCAGCAAAGACGGAAGATGGAAAATATATCAGCGCGTATGCCTGTGACGCAAAGACCTGTGATGAAGAATTTCTGCTTTCCAAACGACAGTATGAGCATATCACCGGTAGAACCCAGGCGCATGATGTGATTGCATATCAGATTCGGCAATCTTTTAAGCCCGGAGAAATCACGCCGGAGGAGGCGAACAAGGTTGGATATGAGACGGCCATGCGCTTTACTAAGGGAAAACATGCCTTTATCGTGGCTACCCATGTTGATCGTGCACACATTCATAACCACATTATTTTTAATTCGACTACATTAGACAGCACCAGAAAATTCCGAGATTTTCGCTTATCAGGTCTTGCGCTGGCAAGGCTCAGTGATATCGTCTGCCTGGAACACCGGTTGTCGGTCATTATTCGGAAGCCCTATGGAGAGCGGCAGAAGAGAACGGAATACCCAGAGAAAAAATCGCAACGAGATGAAATCTGCGAGGCCATTGATGCAGCATTGGCAAGACATCCAAAAGACTTCCGGGAACTGATTGGAATTTTGCAGGAAGCAGGGTACGAGTATAAAGACGGAAAACAGCCTGCCCTGCGGGGAAAAGGCCACGCCAGATTTGCTCGTTTCCGCTCTCTTGGCAAAGGATATTCGGTTGAGGAACTCTGCGAAGTGATTGCCGGGAATGCGGTTCACAAAAGCAAATTTGTGGAGAAAACCCGCACAAGCGCACGGTCTGCGCAGGTGCATCAGAAGTCGGAGCTGTCGTTCCTTATTGATGTCCGTGCCAAAATGCAAGCAGGCAAAGGCGCGGGATATGCGCGTTGGGCGAAAGTCTTTAACCTGAAGCAGATGGCAAAAGCTATGATGTTCATGGAAGAGCATGGAATCAAGAGCTATGCAGAGCTGAAAGAAAAGGCAGATGGAATTTCTGAAAAATGCGACGCGCTGCTGGAATCTGTAAAGGCAGATGAGGCACGGATGTCGGAAGTGCCGGTGCTGCGAAAGCATCTAATCAATTATGCTAAGACAAAAGATGTTTTTGCCGCATATAAAGCATCCGGCTACAATCCGGAGTTCTATGAAGCCCATCGGGATATGCTGGCCTTGCGCAGCGCAGCGAAAAAGGCGTTTGATGCCTATAAGAAAGAGAATGGTTCTGACAAAAAGCTCCCGCGCATCAGCGAGCTGAACGCAGAGTATGCAATGCTTCTTGAACGAAAGAAAAGCTCTTATGCAGAGTACCGCAAGGTTAAATCGGAAATGCAGGATTGGCTTGTGGCACAGAAGATCGTGCAGGAAATCCTGAAAGAGGACGAAAAGAAGAAAGAGCAGCTGCATGAGCAAGAAGTGCGGCAGGAAGAGGAAAATAGAGAGAATAGCAGATGATGAAAAGCCCTGTGCAGTATGAGTGTTACGCTCATGCTGCACAGGGCTTTTTGCTTGAATTAACTTAATCGTTACAAATGCATGTCCTCTTTATAGAAAGAGTTCATTTGATTTCTGGACGGAACAGGCTTTCTTGATAGCTAATGCCGCAACAGAAACCATCACCTTGTTAACGCTGCGTGCATGAACAGGGCAGATTGAGACACATCTCATACAGGAAATGCACTTGGATTTATCGGTGACCTTGCCATTGTCCTTGGAAATCGCCTGAGCAGGACATTTCTCTGCGCACAGACCGCAATTTGTGCAATGAGAATCAGTAGAGGGAACAAATCCACCGCTGGATTTTTTGTAAGGACGCTTGCCGGGAATGGCTGGAACTGCCAAGGAGCCGGATAGTGCTTTTTCAAAAATTTTGGTGCCGAATACAGAGAGCTGTTTGCAGTCTTCTGCATTGGGACGGCCTGTGGCATATTCGTGAATAATTGAATGTTCTGCAACGGCAGAAATGGCGGCAATCACCTGAAAACCAGCGGCATTCGCAGTATCCTCCATTTGAACAAGCGTACTCTCATAGGCGCGATTCCCGTATACTGCCACAAGAACGCACTTTGCACGATTTCCATTGATCTGAGCAAAGCGATCAAGTGCCAGCTGTGGGGCTACTCCACCAAAAGATGGCATGGCGACAAGCACCAGTGAATCGGATTCAATGAAGAACGATGAAAAATCTGTGGAGGTAGAGGAAAGATCAATCGTCTGGACTTCCGGCCAGTTCTGGGTGATAGCAGCGGCAACTTTTTCGGTTCCGCCAGTGGGACTGAAAAGAATCTGATAGTACTTCATCATAAACACTCCTTTGATGTAAGAAATAGAACTACAACATTAACATCAGTATAGCAGTCGTGAGGTGTCGTGTCAATATTTACAGCATGGGAGTGCTATGTTAAAATAAAAGTGGGAGGGCAAAGATTATGCATGTCAGTAACAAATGTTCGATTGCTATTCACTGTTTGATCTTTATCCATGAATATGGAACAGAGAATAAAGTGACGAGTGAACTGCTGTCACTTTCTACCGGCTGCAATCCGGTGACAATCAGGGGTATTCTCAGTGCGCTGAAAAAAGGCGGTGTTCTGGATGTGAAGTCTGGTACTGGCGGTGCGACTCTTGCAGCAGAACCAGAAGATATAACTCTTTATCGGATTTGTACAGCAGTGGAACCGGATGCCATCGACAAAATGATCGGTATTCATTCGTCACCATCACCATTTTGTCCTGTGGGCGGGAAGATTCAGTCAGTGCTGGATGATACCTACGAAGAGTTGAAAAAAGATGTGATCGCCAGCATGAAATCCATTACGCTGGATAAAATTCTTGCCGATTATCACGATAAACAGCAGAAGAGTCAATGAAATATTTTTTTGAAGCCGGGGTGGGGAGCATCCCGGTTTTTTTATGGCAGGAACTGCCGTTAAAGCATCCGGAACGGATGCGCAGCCCGATGCCGCAGGCAGCGTTTTATGGGGATTGGGGAATTTCCCCAACAAGCAGAAAATCGCTTTCGTGTCACGAAAGCCCTGCTTGCAGAAGAGTGACACTTGCGAGAAGTCGGCATTTTTTATTTACTCTTAAAGCGCGTTGTGCTATAATGTCAATAGAGTTTTTTGATGGCTTGGAAACCACTTAGAAAGATAGAAGGCGAGGAAAAATGGCAGTATCATACAACAGATTATTCAAACTTATGATTGATAGAAAGATGCGAAAAAAAGATTTATGTGAACTTGCCGGTGTGAGCACAAGCACTATGAGCAAGATGGGGCGGGACGAGATCGTTTCGTTGGAAGTCATTGATCGAATTTGTCAAAAATTGAATTGTAATGTCGAGGATATTCTTGAAATTCTGCCTGATAGTCCTGATAACGGGACATCAAAAAATGTAAAATAAAGACTGAGAACAAAGGCGGGTGAGCAATTTGAAGATTCTTGACAATATTACCAGTACGGTCAGGGATGATCTGCGAGTGGAAATCAAAAAGGGAAGCAAGGTGTCAATAGCGGCAGCCTGCTTTTCGATGTATGCGTATAAAGAGCTGAAGAAGCAGTTGGAATCCGTGGACGAGTTTCGTTTTATCTTCACATCGCCCACCTTTGTCAAAGAGAAAGCGGAAAAGCAGAAACGAGAATTCTATATTCCCCGTCTTTCCCGTGAGACAAGCCTATACGGTACAGAGTTTGAAATCAAGCTGCGCAATGAGATGACCCAGCGAGCTATCGCAAAAGAGTGTGCTGACTGGATCAGAAAGAAAGCAAAATTCAAATCAAACACAACCGGCGAAAACATGGCTGGTTTTATGACTGTGGATTCTAAAACAGCACAAACGGCCTATATGCCAATCAATGGGTTTACGACGGTGGACATCGGCTGTGAGCGTGGCAATAACAGCTACAACATGGTCAACTGCATGGAAGCTCCGTTCGCCCAGCAATATATGCAGCTTTTTGATGGATTGTGGAATGATCGTGAAAAGATGCAGGATGTCACGGACATGGTTTTGGAAAACATCAGCACGGCCTATGCGGAAAATTCTCCGGAGTTCATCTATTTTATGACCTTGTATCATGTGTTCAGTGAATTTCTGGATGATATCTCTGAAGATGAACTGCCAAACGAGGCTACTGGCTTCAAGCAGAGCAAAATCTGGAGTATGCTGTACGATTTCCAGCGGGATGCCGTGCTTGCCATCATCAACAAATTGGAAAAGTACAACGGCTGCATCCTTGCTGATAGCGTCGGTCTTGGTAAAACATTCACTGCGTTGGCAGTTGTAAAGTATTACGAAAATAGAAACAAGTCGGTGCTGGTGCTTTGCCCGAAAAAGCTGGCTGAAAACTGGAATACATACAAGGACAACTATGTCAATAACCCGATTGCATCGGACAGGTTGAACTACGATGTTTTGTTCCATACGGATCTTTCCCGCAATGGCGGACAGTCCAATGGCCTTGACCTGAATCGCCTGAACTGGGGCAACTATGATCTTGTGGTGATTGATGAATCGCACAACTTCCGCAACGGTATTGGTACGCACAGCAAGACGCAGGATAACCGTTATCAGCGTTTGATGGATAAGGTGATCCGTTCCGGAGTAAAAACCAAAGTTTTGATGCTCTCGGCAACGCCAGTCAACAACCGTTTTGTTGATTTGAAGAACCAACTTGCCCTTGCCTATGAGGGTAATTCGGAATTCCTTGACGAGCGGCTGAATACATCCAAAAACGTGGAGGATATTTTCAAGCAGGCGCAAAAGGCGTTCAATGCATGGAGCAAACTGCCTCAGGAGGAACGAACCACAGATGCGCTGCTGCGCACATTGGATTTTGACTTTTTTGAACTGTTGGACAGCGTGACCATTGCCCGCTCCCGTAAACATATTGAAAAATATTATGACACTAACGAAATTGGAAAATTTCCCGAACGGCTCAAGCCAATTTCCAAACGTCCCTGCCTGACGGATTTGAACAACGCCATCAACTATAACGAGATTTATGAGCAACTCATGCAGCTCTCTTTGTGTGTGTATGCGCCCTCCAATTACATTTTCCCCAGCAAGCTCCAGAAATATAAAGAGCTGACCCACAATAAGGGTGAGAACCTAACCCAGACAGGACGTGAGCAAGGTATCCGCCGCTTGATGAGCATCAACCTCTTGAAGCGTCTGGAAAGCTCCGTACATTCTTTCCAACTGACACTGACCCGAATCAAGGAACTGATCAATGGTACGATTCAGTCCATCAATCAGTTTGAGGCATACGGTCGGGCGGATTTGGACATGTACGATGCTGGTGGTGATGACTTTGATATAGATGATGAAAATTCGGATTTCTTCACCGTTGGCAAAAAGGTAAAAATCGACCTTGCGGATATGGACTGGAAGAGTTGGCGCACGGAGCTCAAACGAGATGCAGAGGTTCTTGAACTGCTGACCTTTATGGTTGCGGACATTACCCCGGAACATGATACCAAGTTGCAGGAACTGTTAAAGCTGTTGTCTGAAAAAATCGAGCATCCCATCAATGACCAGAATAAGAAAGTCCTGATCTTCTCGGCGTTTTCTGATACGGCCGAGTATCTGTACGACCATGTCAGCGAGTATATCAAGAAGAAGTATGGATTGAATACAGCGGTCATCACCGGCTCTATTGATGGAAAAACAACGATCAAAGGATTTCAGGCAACACTGAATAATGTGTTGACCTGCTTTTCCCCTGTTTCCAAAGGTCGGGATGTTCTGATGCCGGGCAGCACTACCGAAATTGATGTGCTGATCGCAACGGACTGTATCTCAGAAGGTCAGAACTTGCAGGACTGCGATTATCTGATCAACTATGATATTCACTGGAATCCGGTTCGCATTATTCAGCGGTTTGGCCGTGTTGATCGTATCGGCAGTCGCAACCAGTACATTCAGCTTGTAAATTTCTGGCCGGACTTGACGCTGGATGAGTACATCAATTTGAAATCCCGTGTGGAGACCCGCATGAAAATCACTGTTATGACATCTACCGGTGATGATGACCTGATCAATCCGGAAGAAAAAGGTGATTTGGAATACCGCAAGGCGCAGCTCAAACGCTTACAGGAAGAAGTGGTTGATATTGAGGATATGTCCGATGGAATCTCCATTATGGATCTGGGGCTGAATGAATTCCGACTCGACTTATTGGACTACATAAAACGGAACGGAGACATGGACAAAAAGCCTCGTGGACTTCATGCTGTGGTGCCTGCCACGGATGAACTGCCGGATGGCGTGATCTTTGTGCTGAAAAACATCAACAACAGTGTCAATGTGGATAACCGGAACCGCATCCATCCGTTCTACATGGTTTATATCGGAGTGGACGGTCAGATTATCTGCGATTACCTGAATCCGAAAAAGATGCTGGATGATATCCGCTTACTCTGCCGCGGAAAATCCGCACCGATCAAAGAGTCATACGAAGGCTTTAACCGCGAAACGGATGATGGGCGGAATATGGCAGAGATGTCTGAGCTGCTGAGCGAAGCAATCAATTCCATCATTGATGTGAAAGAGGAAAGCGACATTGACAGTCTGTTCTCTGCCGGAGGGACATCCGCTTTGATGAGCAATATATCCGGGCTGGATGATTTTGAACTGATTTGCTTCCTTGTTGTGAAATGATTGTCTGGAGGTGAGATGCCGTGCTGGGATTGCCGAAATCCACGGAGTTTAACAAGCGTATCCCCAAGCAGAAGTTTTATGAAAACATTGCTGTGACACCGGCCATGAAAAAAGCCTTCGTGGAGCAGATAAGGATCATTTACTGGCGCAATAAGATTGCGGCCACTACCTTGAATCTGTCTGCTGGCGAACAGGTGACAGAGATTGAGGTGTTCGAGGTGCGGTTGTCTGCTCCAAAGCTGGACGAAAGTGTGTTGCGCCAGATTGACCGGGAGATTCCGTATCACATTCTGTTTCTTTTGGAATACGAGGGCAGGTATCGGGCTGCTATCGGTTACAAGGAGGCTGCTGCGGGTAAAACGGCCTTTAAGGTTGATCGCTATTATTCTACGGACTGGCTGGACGAAGACGACCTGCCGGTGCATCTGGATGGGCTTTCGCTGGATGCCGTGTATGAGAATTTTGTCCGACAGATCGCAGGCGACTCGCTTGGTACAGGAGAAGGTACATCGCTAAAGGACAGTGTAGAGCAGCAGAAGCGGCGGGAGCAACTGAAAAAGCAGATTGCGGCGCTTGAAGTGAAAATTCGTAAGGAAAAACAGCCGAAGAAGAAATTTGAGTTGGTACAAGTGTTGAATACCTTGAAAAAGCAGTCGGAGGAAGTTTAGATGGTAACAGAAGTTGAGCAGCAAACGACAATATCAAACGAACACAAAGCAGAGCATTTACAGATGATTCAGAGCGTTATAGAAAGAATGTCAACAACATCGGCATTGTATAAAGGCTTTTCTGCAACGATTGTGACAGGAGTTTCCGCAATTTCTTTTGTTGACATAAATCCTTGGATTCTATTATTGGCCTTCGTTCCAGTAATATGTTTCTTCCTGATGGATGTGTATTATTTCAGACTGGAAAAGAAATATCGCATTCTATATGAGAAGGTCCGATTGGAGAAAGTTCCTGCTGACTTTTCAATGAATGCAAATTGTGCGAATAGTAAATTGTTAGATGCAATTAGTTCGTGGATACAATGCCTCAAATCTCCGAGCATCTGGATGTTTTATATACCGATTATCGCAATTGGCGTGATAATCATAGGATTGAAATTTGGAGGAAAAATATGATTATGGCAAAACGACAAGTGTTTTACAGCTTTCATTATGCAAACGATGTAATGAGAGTTCAGCAGATTAGGAATATTGGTATGGTCGAGGGTAACTCGCCCGTATCTCCAAATGAATGGGAGCAGGTAAAGCGATCCGGCAAGAGCGCAATAGAAAAGTGGATTGACGATAATATGAAATATAGATCCTGTGTTGTCGTTTTGATTGGTGAAGAAACGGCTTCACGGCCTTGGGTACAGTATGAAATCAAAAAGGCATGGGTAGATGGAAAGGGATTGTTAGGTATTTATATACATAACATTCGTGATCCGAGAACAGGGTGCTGTAGAAAAGGCAGTAATCCGTTTTCTCAATTTGAACTTAATGGTAAGAATTTCGCTGATATAGTTCCTTGCTATGATCCAAATCCGTGGAATGCTTATAATGATATTCGTTGCAATCTAGATGGTTGGATTGAAAACGCAATTAGAATCAGAAATCAATATTGCTGATGGAGGAAATTATGGCACATAAAACTTTTATTTCATACAAATATAGTGAAGCAAGAGATTTGAGAGATAGGATAATTGAAGCACTTGGAGACGATGCGACATATTACAAGGGCGAAACGAGCGATTCTCCGGACTTGACTGATACTTCGACAGAGAACATTAAAAGAGTCTTGCGGAATATGATGTATGACACTTCCGTCACAATAGTAATTATCTCCCCACACATGAAAGAAAGCAAATGGATTGACTGGGAAATCGAGTATTCTATAAAAGACAATACGAGAAAAAGCCGTACATCCCATACAAATGGCGTAATTGGCGTCATAATGAAATCTGAAGGGAGTTACAGTTGGTTCAAAACAACAAGAAATAATTCAGATGGTTGTTCTTCATCGTCATATGATAAGAGCAAAGTTTATGACATTATCAACAACAATAGGTTTAATCAGAACCCAAAGCAGTACAGTTGCCAGGTGTGCAAGACAGTAAATTCTCTAACTGGCTCATACATAGCTTATGTTGAGGAGGATGATTTTTTGGATGATCCTGCAATGTATATTGACAACGCATATGAGAAAAGCGAGAACGATGCATCAGGGTATGATTTAACCAAGACTAGATAAGGCGAGGAGACCAGTTATGGACAAACTGAAAATGCACAGCCTTGACGGCGTGGAGAAAAATATAGAACTGATTGGCAAGCTGTTCCCCAATGCCATCACCGAAGTAATGCGTGACGGCAAGGTAGAACACGCCATTGATTTTGACGTTCTGCGGCAGGAGCTTTCCGATTCTATCGTGGAAGGCCGGGAGGAACGCTATCAGTTTACTTGGCCGGATAAGAAAAAGGCGATGTTGGCGGCCAATGCGCCCATTACGGCAACGCTACGTCCGGTGGTGGCCGACAGCGTTGGCAAGGACGGTACACCCGGCGGTTTTGACAGTGAAAACCTCTACATCGAGGGAGATAATCTGGAAGTACTGAAGCTCTTGCAGGAAACCTATCTGGGCAAGGTTAAGATGATTTACATTGACCCGCCGTACAACACCGGCAATGATTTTGTCTATGAGGACGATTTTGCCCAGAGTGCGGCGGACTACATGAGCAACAGCGGTCAGTATGACGAAGAAGGCAACCGCATGGTGACAAACACCGAAAGCAACGGCCGCTTCCATACGGATTGGCTCAATATGATTTATCCACGTCTGAAAATTGCAAAAAATTTGCTGACAGACGATGGTGCAATATTTATTAGTATAGATGATCATGAAGCGGCAAACTTAACAAAACTTTGTGAAGAAATTTTTGGAGAATCGGGATTCGTAGCTGATATAGCTTGGCAAAGAACTTACTCGCCCCGGAATGATTCCCAAGGAATTAGTGATGAAAAAGAGCATTTGATTGTTTATAGTAAATCACCAAACTGGAATCCACATAAGCTTCCAAGAACAGAGAAAATGGATTCAAAGTATAAGAACCCAGATGATGATGTAAGTCCATGGAGAACAAGTGATGCATTTGCGCCAAATGCTGTTACACATCAGGGAATGGTATACGCAATTCAGAATCCTTTTAATGGAAATATGATTTATCCATACAAAGGTGCATGTTGGCCCCTCCGACAAAGTGATATGTTGGAAATAATGCAAGGATGGGGAAAGTATGTGTTGAGAGATATTGACGATGCACCAGAAAGAGCAAGTGTTTGTGGGATTCAACCAGAAGAAGTCAGAGCAGGCGTTTTAGCAATAGTATTAGATACACCGTTGGACGTTGCAAGAAAAAATGCAGAATTTGTTCAAGCACGCGGAAAATGGCCAAGGTTCTTTTTTACAAAAGGTGGACAAGGAGGAATTGCGAGAAAAACGTATCTTAAAGATACGGATGGGCGCGTTGTGACAAATCTCTGGCCACATACTGAAGTTGGACACACCGATGAAGCAAAAAAAGAAGTGAAATCACTATTTGGTGGAACAGCACCTTTTGACACACCTAAGCCGACTAGATTATTGGAACGCATTTTGACGATTGCAACAGAGAAAGACTCTTACGTTTTGGATTTCTTTTCTGGGTCTGCAACGACGGCGCATGCAGTTATGAAAAAGAATATGGAAGATGACGGAAATCGAAAGTATATTCTTGTCCAACTTCCAGAAAAGAGCAATTCGCCGCAATATGCAACACTTTGCGAAATCGGCAAGGAACGCATCCGCCGTGCGGGCCGGAAAATCAAAGAGGATGCCGGTTTGACGGCTCCGGCTGATTTGGACATCGGCTTCCGCTGCCTGCGTCTGGATGAAAGCAATATGAAGCCTGTATACTACACGCCGGATGAAGTCGGTCAGCAGGATCTGTTCTCGTTGGTGGACAACGTGAAGGAATACCGTACCCCGGAGGACTTGTTGTTCCAGGTGATGCTGGATTTGGGCGTGCTGCTTTCCAGCCCCATTGAGGTGAAAGAGATCGCAGGCAAAAAAGTATTCAACGTAGCAGACGGCTTCTTGCTGGCCTGCTTTGACCATGATGTGACCGAGGAAACCGTCAAGGCCATTGCGCAGAAGAAGCCTTACTATGCCGTGTTCCGTGACAGCAGTATGGCAAATGACAGCGTTGCCACAAACTTCGAGCAGATTTTCGAGACATATAGCCCTGATACTGTAAGGAAGGTGCTGTGATATGGCTGATAAGAAGAAAAAAGAACTTGCCATTCGCAGCTCCGCAGCAGAATACCTGACCTTTGTTGCCTCTACCGGTGAGAGCGATGCCAGCTTTGAAATGCGTTATGAGGATGAGAATATCTGGCTGACGCAGAAGATGATGGCAGCGTTATATGATGTTGGGCTTCCCACTATTAATGAGCATATCAAAAAGATTTATGCTGACGGAGAGCTGACAGAGGAGGCAACTATTCGGAAATTCCGAATAGTTCAGACAGAGGGCGTAAGGCAGGTCAACCGAGAGCTAACGCATTACAATTTGCAGGCCGAGCGCAAAATCCCAATGAGCATGGAAGATTGGGCAAAGCGGCTGGATGGTTTTCTGGAGTTCAACGGCAACGAGCTGCTAACCGGGCCGGGTAAAATCAGCGCAGAGCAGGCAAAACTCCATGCGGAAACGGAATATGAAAAATATCGTATTATTCAGGATCGTCTGTATGAGAGCGACTTTGACCGTTTCCTGATGCTGGAGCAGGAGGTGAACCACAAAGATGAAGTTTAGTTTTAAGATTCAGCAGTATCAGACCGATGCCGTGGATGCCGTGGCTCGTGTCTTTCAGGGACAACCTTATAGTGCAGGAGTGTCCTATCTGCGTGATATGGGCAGTCTGTCTGCAAAGCCCCAGCAGTTGAGCCTTATGCCGATGGCCGACGATGCAGCACAGTTGGAATTGCAGGATTTGATCAACGATTCCGGGTTCAAGAATGAAGCGCTGCAATTAACCGATGCGGATTTGGTGCAGAATATCCGTGCATTACAGGCGGAAAGCAATATTCATCAGTCAGACAAGCTGGTTGCCCCGCTTGGCAGATGCTCTCTGGACATTGAGATGGAGACCGGTACGGGCAAGACCTATGTTTACATCAAAACTATGTTTGAGCTGAACAAGCGGTATGGTTGGAGCAAATTCATCGTTGTTGTTCCGAGCATTGCCATCCGTGAGGGGGTAAAGAAGTCTTTTGAGATCACTGCCGATCATTTCATGGAGTGCTACGGCAAAAAAGCACGGTTCTTTATCTACAATAGCAGCAACCTGAACCAGTTGGACTCGTTCTCCAGCAATTCCGGAATCAACGTCATGATTATCAATACACAGGCCTTTGCTGCCTCCATGAACGAGGACAAGAACGTGGAAGGCCGCAAGGGTGATGCCGCTGCGAGAATTATTTACACCAAGCGGGACGAGTTCGGCTCCCGCCGCCCCATTGATGTGATTGCGGCCAACCGCCCGATTCTGATTCTGGATGAACCGCAGAAGATGGGTAAAGAGGATTCTGCTACCCAGAAAGCGTTGAAGAAATTCAATCCTCTGTTCACGCTGAACTACTCCGCTACCCACGCCAAGCAGCACAACCTGATTTACGTGCTGGATGCGTTGGATGCTTACAATAAGCGGCTGGTCAAGAAGATCGAGGTCAAGGGCTTTGAGGTCAAGAACCTGCGTGGTACAGACAAATATCTGTATCTGGAAAGCATCATTATCTCCCCCAAGAATCCGCCACGGGCAAAGGTGGAGTTGGAGGTCAAACACCAGAGCGGCACAAAGCGGGAATTCCGTACATTGGATGTGAGTGATAATCTCTACTATATCTCCGGCGAGATGGAGCAGTATAAGGGCTTTGTCGTTTCTGAAATTGACCCGATCACTGGCGTTGTGACATTTACCAATGGCGATACCATCCGCAAAGGTGATGTAACCGGCGATGTCTCTGAGGATGATATGCGCCGGGTGCAGATTCGGGAGACGATCATTTCCCACTTTGAAAAAGAACAAGAGCTGTTCAAAATGGGTATCAAGACCCTTTCCCTGTTCTTCATTGATGAAGTGGCTAAATACCGTCAGTACGATGAAGACGGAAATGAGCTTCTGGGCGAGTATGGTAAGATTTTTGAGCAGGAATACATGGCTGTAATGAACGAATATCGTTCTATTCTTGAGCCGGAGTATACTGCCTATCTGGATGCTACCGATGTACATGATGTGCATAAGGGCTATTTCAGCATTGATAAGAAAGGACGCAGCGTCAACAGTTCGGTTAAGCGTGGCACGGATATGTCCGATGACATTTCGGCCTACGATCTGATTCTGAAAAATAAGGAGCGACTGCTGTCCTTTGAAGAGCCGACTCGGTTTATCTTCTCCCATTCCGCTCTGCGTGAGGGCTGGGATAATCCGAATGTGTTCCAGATCTGCACATTAAAACACAGCGACAGTACCACGCAGAAGCGGCAGGAAGTAGGCCGTGGTTTGCGTCTGTGCGTAAATAAGGACGGAAACCGCATGGATGCGGAAGTGCTGGGAGATAAGGTGCAGGACATCAATGTGCTCACGGTTATTGCCAGCGAGAGCTACGCCGGATTTGTGGACGGGCTGCAAAAGCAGACCGAAGCCGTGCTGTATGACCGCCCACGCAAGGCAGACATCGACTACTTTGTTGGAAAGGCCATCAAGCTCGATGGCAAAACAATCAAAGTGGATGACCGTCAGGCACGGGCTATCTATCAGTATCTTGTCCGCAACAACTATGTAGATGAGCAGGATAACGTCACGCAGGACTACCGGGACGATGTGCAGGCCGGAACGCTTGTACCTGTGCCGGAGACACTGAAACCTATCGAAGAGGGCGTGCATTCGCTGGTTCAGGCGATTTATGACGATAGTGTGCTCAAATCCATGTTCGAGGATGGCAACAAGCCGAAAGTACTGGAAAATCCTCTGAACGACCGATTTGAAAAAGCAGAATTCCAGAAGCTCTGGCAGACCATCAACCACAAATACGCCTATACGGTGGATTTTGATTCTGAAGAGCTGATTCGGAAGTCGATTGCGCACATCGACAGCGAACTATATGTCAGCCGCCTGCAATATACCGTTACCTATGCCGGGCAGAAAGACACCTTGAATGCTGACATGGTGCGGGAGGGCAGCAGCTTTTATGACGCAAAAAGCAAGACGGCTGTACTGAAAAATGCACATACCAGTCAGGTGGCATATGACCTGATCGGTAAGATTGCAGAGGGCACAACATTGACCCGCCGTACAACAGCCCGCATTTTGCAGGGGATCAAGCCGACTACTTTTGCCATGTATCAGAACAACCCGGAAGAGTTTATTACCAAGACGATTCGTCTGATCAAAGAACAGAAAGCTACGATGATCGTGGAGCATATTACCTACGATACCATTGAAGGCAGCTATGACAGCAGTATCTTCACGGCAGAAAAGCACGCTCTGACGATGGACAAGGCTTATAAGGCGCAAAAAGCGATTCAGGATTATGTTTTCACCGATGGCACGGCAGAAAAGAGCGTGGAGCGTAAGTTTGCGGAGAATCTGGATGGTGCGGAAGAGGTCTTTATCTATGCAAAGCTGCCGAAAGGCTTTTTTATTCCGACTCCGGTAGGACACTACTCCCCGGACTGGGCAATCGTGTTCCATGAGGGTAGGGTAAAGCACATCTATTTTGTAGCAGAAACAAAAGGTACGATGGAGAGCCTGAACCTACGCCCAATCGAGAAGTCCAAGATCGACTGCGCCAAGAAGCTCTTCGCAAAACTGTCGGATGGTCTTGTGACATATGACCATGTAGACAGCTATCAGGAGTTGATGAATAAGGTGCTGCAATAACGTGTGATAGGAGAAGAATATGGCAGATTTGCGCAAAAAGGCATCCATGTCGCAGGTCATGGACGATATAAAACCGTATATTACAAAACATTTTATGGCACAATCGACGGTTCATGGACGGGACATTGCTGCAATCTGCCAGATTCTGCTTCCTCGCTATAAAAACGTGAAGCTGCTTCAGGGACTGACTAACAACAAGCCAGATTTCAGAATTCAGGTGAAAGGTTTGTTCGGAACGGAAGAGAAACGGTTTGAAGTGGTTGGCGGTGATAAGAAAAGACCAGCAGCCAAGAAGAAATCTGACCGGGGCTGGATTGATCGGCTAGAAGAGATAGATGCTGCGCTGGATGATTTCTGATATCAATGCAGCGTGGAGAGTTATCTGAGGCAAGAATTTGTGCAACAGGTTATTGCACAAAACCACACATAAAACAGCGGGGAAGCGATGGAGTGACACGACAAGAATTATTTACATGGATACGTCAGCAGTACGGCACAGAACCGGAATATCCATGGCATGACTGGAATGCAGTGCTGCGGCACAACGACAATAATAAATGGTATGGTGTGGTTCTGGAAGTATCTGCTGATAAGTTGGGATTGCCGGAGGCAGGCATCATTGATGTCCTTAATGTGAAAAGTGATCCGTTGCTGATCGGCTCTCTTCGCGGACAGGAAGGCTATTTTCCGGCCTATCACATGAACAAGGAAAAATGGCTCAGTATTCAGCTTGGCGAACCGGAATTAGATGATGCCATCAAAGACCTGCTTTCTTTGAGCTATGAGCTGACAGCACCGAAAAAGCGAAACAGAAAGTTACCAGCAAATAATCCGGGAGATTCCGCAAATGGCAAAGAAAAAGAAGCTGACGAAGGCTGAGCGAAAGGAAACACGCCTCCGAAAAGGCAAGCAGTGGCTGCTCACCTATACCGGCTCACCGAAAAAGATGAACAAGCATTACCGGGAACGCTTTCATGTGGATGCAGTGACGGCTGCTAAAGATTTGCAGGAGCTGGGGATCAACTATACACAGGAGCAGCTCGACCAGATTAAACAGGCTGAAGAACAGCGACTCCGGCAGAGGAGAATGGAGCGGGAAGCGAAAGAGAGGGAACGACTGGCAGAACTGTATGAGGACTGCGATGATCGTTTTGCCTTTATCGCCGGATATACAGATGGCGGCGCACCGTATGGTGTGATGTGGGAAGAAGTCGGCATTGATCCGGGACTGCCGTTCGAGGAAAAAGTGAAGCTCTATCACATGCAGATGTTAGGCTGATAATTGTGCAGACGGCATCTGCACAATTTGCAACAAAAAAGAGGAGCCGGTCAAGGCTCCTCGAAGGTACGTTATTTCAAAAAGTTGCTTTTATGTTCCAGTGTGTGCAGATTATAGCCAAGTGTAGCCAAGTGCGCTACCTTCAGCGCAACCAGATTGATGTCGGTGGACATCGCACTG
>UMHH01029115.1_pt1 | contig 17473 bp, 10 predicted proteins | sample 1965491 | NCBI WGS metagenome assembly UMHH01 (sample SAMEA4836094, study PRJEB28245) | human gut metagenome | biome: gut microbiome; material: fecal sample | place: Denmark | collected 2008
GACGATCCGGCTATAAATGAAATCTTCCAGGATATCACGTTAAAGCTTTACCGGTACAAGGACCCGGAGAAGACGCCGGCCGTTCCTTCCTTGCTTGCCATTCATGCGGTAAACTTCTTTTCCGCCGTTTGGGAAATGGTTCTTTCCGGACCGGTTTATATCGGTGGTGAAGCTATCGACTTTCGGATATTGTTCCAGAAGCTGGCATCCGAGGACCGGAAGGCGGACGATAAAACCGGCTGGACCGGGATAGTCTTTGAGGTGGCGGCTTCCGGCGTGTTCGGAAATAAGAAGGAGGTGGACGATACACCCTTTTGGGATGTATTGCTTTATCTGTATAAATGTAAGTTTGAGTATTTACACCAAAAACGTAACAAGAAATGAGAACGACAACAGGAACAAAAAACAAGATCAAGAAATTCGAGGGGTTACGCCTGAAAGCGTATGTATGTGCCGCGGGAGTATGTACGATCGGTTACGGTCACACGATCGGCGTAAAACCGGGTGATGTTATCACCGAGGCCCAGGCCGACGCTTTCTTTGAATCGGATATCAGGGCGGTAGAAAACCAGGTAAACGCGCTTCCCCTTCATTTGGGACAGTACCAGTTTGACGCGGTAGTAAGCTTTTGCTTTAATGTAGGTATCGGAAAATTCAAGAAATCAACGCTTTATAAGAAGATCAGAGCGGATGCGTATGATTCATCCATACCGGCAGAGTTTAAAAAGTGGATATACGGGGGCGGTAAGATTCTTCCGGGGCTTGTTACCCGCCGTGAATGGGAGGCGAAACGTTATCAGGGATTGACGATATGATAGATATAAAGGTTTACCGTGAATACTGGGAAGGCATACAAAAACGTATTCCTGAAATAAAGAAGGTGCTGCCCGTTACCATTGACGAGGAAATGAGTAAGACGATACAGGGACTATCTAAAGAAGAATGTCCGGTGCTCTTTATTCTGATCCCGTCGGGAACGGGCGCCAGCCTTTCGGCTGATAATGTGAGGGAAAATAATTTATGCGTTATTTTCCTTATGAGCAAGTACGATCCCCAACGGAAAGGGGCTTATGAGACTATCGAAGAGGTGCAGCCGGTTATGGAGCGTATCAAACAAATGCTGATAGAAGATTCTGCCACCGGTTGCCCTGTCACTAAGGAACTGGATTTAACCAGCCTTTCCACTCTTCCGGAATCCGGCTTTTACCGGACGTTTGTGGGGTGGAGCCTGGCTTTCTCATTTAAAACAAGATTCTAACTGAATGGCCGAGAATTTTAAAACGGATTTTTTTACCGACCGGATCGGGCGTGGAATACAGGACATATTTCAAGCCCAACTGGATATCGCTACCAAACGGATTTACCAGAAAGGCCGTGAGCGTAGGAAAGTACAGGGAACCGGGGAGATCATACAAGGGCGATCCGGTGCATTAATGGCCGCACTACAGAACCCGAATTATTCGGTCATTCCGGACGGCGAAGGAGTAATCGCACATTCTAACCTTCCATTATATACCCGCTTCCTGGATATGAAGAAACACGGTAATTACCAGATTTATAACCGGCAGATATACGGGATTCTATATCATGACACACTCGGGAAGATTAAATATGAATATCAGGATTATGTAAGGGAAAGGGTAAAAGAAATGTTTGCCAGTTCGCTAAAATAGGTAATAAAATTAATACCTAAATATTTGTAGGTAATGATTTTATTACCTATCTTTGTTTCAGTAACCAATAAAACAAAGTTTATGCCTGAAATTTGTAGATTCTTCGGTATTATTATATTCCTCTATTGGAAAGATCATAATCCGCCACATATTCATTTTACTTATGGTGATTATGAATGTTCTATTAGCGTATTGGATCGGATTGTAGACGGTCGGGCTCCAGCTAAAGTTATTGCAAAAGTAAATGAGTGGATTAACTTGCATGAAGCAGAAATACTTTCTCTTTGGGAAAAGGCCCAAAAAGGGGAAAAAATAGATAAAATTGAACCATTAAAATAAACGCTTATGTTACGAGTTATAGATGTGGATTATATTAGGAATTACGAGCTTCTTGTTACTTTCAGCGACGGGAGTAAAAAGATCGTAAATTTGGAACCTTATCTTACAGGTGAGGTTTTCGGGGAGTTATTGGATAAGGAAAAATTTGTTCAATATGGTTTAACCCGTGCTACTATTGAATGGGCCAACGGTGCCGACCTTGCACCGGAGTTTTTATATGAAATTGGTATAGCTGCATATTTTTAGACCCTATGAATGATTGTTTAGCTATTCAAGATAAGAAGGAAGAAACTTTCTTATATCGGATTTTTATTTCTCACCCGGAACTAAATGCTTCTGCGGTGGCTCGACGTATGGGAATAAGTCAAAGCCTTATGTCTCAATATATAAGTGGAATAAAAAAGCCCTCACAAGAACGGGAGGCCCTAATAGTAAATACTATTAAAGATATCGGTAAAGAACTAACGATGATTGTATGACATACGAAGATATTTTATTTTTGATCGGCTTTTTCCTGGTAATAGTTTTTTTCGTAGGATGTAAGCATAAACCGGCTACTTTATCCGGGTGGCTTGCTTTTGCCTTTCTTTCCTTTATCGTGACGCCTCTTATATCAGTTCCTTTAACCTGGTACGTTTGCCGGATGCTTGATCGGGCAACAATTAAGGATAAAGGATATTTTGATCCTTCGGATTTTACATTTAAGAGATAAAATACTTTCTTCTTAGTATAATAAGCCTGTAGAATGGTTCTACGGGCTTTTTTTATGTCCTTTTCCGCCACTTTACACCAGGATAATTTTGCCTTATAAAATTTACTCTTATGGCAAAATTAAAACCTGACTATATCGAATGGGTGTTAACCCTGAACGCCTCCGATGCGCAGAAGGAAATACATAATCTTTCAGAAAAGAACAAGGAGCTCCGGGATAGCAATAAGGAGATAAAAAAGTCTATGACCGATTTAATCGCCACTGGGAAAGCTGGCGGTAAACAATGGAAAAGGCTTGATGATCAACTGAAAGAAAATAATAAGACGATCGGTGAGAATAACAAGAAGATTGCCGAATGCGAGAAACGGCTGGATAAAACCACCATGAGCGCAAACCAGCTGGCAAGGAAAGCAAACGCCTTGCGAAAAGAGCTTCGCAATACGGTGAAATCCTTGCAGCCGGAAAAATATGCCGCCCTGGAGAAGGAACTGAAAGAAGTTGAAAAAGCATACGGGCAGGCAACGAAGAAGGCGGAAGGTTTCGGCGGTTCCCTTCTTTCCTTGAACAAGATAAAAACGGTTCTGGCCGGTGTGTTTGTCACTATCGGCGCAATGATAACCGGGCAGATTGTCGGCGGGCTAAGGGATGCGATCAGTACTATTATAGAGTTCGAGAAGAAAAACAGTACGTTGGCCGCTATCCTGGGAACTACGAAAAAAAGTATCAAGGATTTAACGGATGAAGCGCACCGGCTGGGTGCTACTACTTCTTATACGGCCGCACAGGTAACGGCACTTCAGATAGAGCTTGCCAAGCTGGGATTTTTCAAAGAGGATATTAAAGCGATGACGCCTTCCGTGTTGAAATTCGCTAAGGCGGTGGACACGGATCTTGCCTCGGCTGCTACGCTTGCCGGTGCAACATTGCGTATTTTCAATCTTGATGCAGAAGATACGGAACGGGCTGTTTCTACTATGACTATGGGATGTAACGCATCCGCTTTAAGTTTCGAGTACTTAAATACGGCAATGTCTATTGTTGGGCCGGTTGCAAATTCTTTCGGGTTCACGATTGAAGAAACTACCGCCCTTTTGGGTGCTTTGGCAAACAGCGGTTTTGACGCTTCATCGGCAGCGACGGCAACACGTAATATTTTGCTTAACCTGGCTGACAGTAGCGGCAAACTCGCACTTGCTCTCGGTGGTCCGGTGGATAATCTGGAAGACCTGGTAAAAGGACTTAAAAAATTAAACAGTGAAGGAATAGACCTTAATAAGGCACTGGATTTAACGGATAAACGTTCGGTTGCCGCATTTAATACCTTTTTAAATGGTACTGATACCGTTTTAAATCTCCGTGATGCAGTAACCGGAGCCGAAGAGGGATTTAACGCCATGTCCGAAGAAATGGGTGATAACGTTCAAGGTGCATTAAACCGGCTAAGTTCAACTATCGAAGGGGTAGTTTTACGTTTCTATGAATCAAAGGGTATTCTCCGGGATTTAATAGACCTTGTTACGCTTATGGTGGAAGGTGTAGGGGGTATGATTGACATGTTTAATAAATGGGGTGTTGTCACTTATACCGTTACCGCTTATCTGGTTTCTTACTATGGAGGACTGAAAATCACTACCATGTGGCACGCCCGTTTTAAAACGGCGACCCTTGCTTCGGTCGTTGCAGAGAAAGCGCACGCCGTACAGCTTTATATCAGCCGGGCGGCTACTCTGACTTATGCGGCAGCCCAGGCACTATTACACAAGAATACTACCAGATGTACCGCTGCACTCCGGTTAATGAGGATCGAACTTTTGAAGAATCCATATACGGCCCTGCTCGCGTTACTCGTGGCAGCCGGTGTTGCTATCTACCAGCTTGCAAAGAAGACGGAACAGGCTTCGGCGGCGATGAAGGCCCACCAGGAAGTCGTAAAGAAAGTGAATGAAGAATATTCCAGCCAGGAAGCAAAAATAAAAACTCTTGTAGCTGCTATCAATGATGAGAACCTTTCCAACTACACCCGTAAACAAAGGCTTGCGGAATTAAAAGAACTGATACCGGATTATAATGCGGAATTGAATGAAGAAGGCAGGCTCATAAACAACAACAAGGAGGCCATAGATCAATATTTAGTTTCCTTGGAAAAACAAATCAAGTTGAAAGCTTACCAGGAGGAACTGGAAGAATTGTACAAGAAAAAAAGGAATCTTGAAAGCCAGGAATCAGAGCAAAGCGACGCTTATTGGGACACCCGCCAGCAAAATACATTGTCAGGATATAACCGGAACAGTCTTACCGCTAAAATAAGCCGTTTATTTGGTACAGAAAAAGAGGCTAACCAGTTGAAAGCTCTACAAACAACACAGAAGGATTTGGCCGGTATAGAATCAGCAATCGCCCAGATCAATAATGATATCTTAAAAACAGAGGCGACGGCCACTTCATTAACCGGAACCAATAAAGAAAATATAAATACTGAAACATCCCTTATAAAGAAACTGGAGGCCGAAAAGAAAAAGGTTCAGGAACAGTGGGCGGAAGACAGCGAAGCGAATATCGCCAAGAAAAACAAGGAAATAGAACGTATCGACACCGAAATAAAACGTTTAAACGAACTGGGGAAGGTCAAAAAGAAAGCGGAAGCCGGGGAGTATAAAAATACAGAAACGGACGCTACATTAAAACCTCTGGAGATCGAGCACGAAAAACGTATGCTTCTAATCAAAAAGAACCGGGAAAAGGAAAATAAGACGGAAGCCCAATACATTCTCGAAGGAACAGCGGAAAACCTTCGCTATTACCGGGAACGTATCGACGCACTCCAGAAGCTGGAAGCAAAAACGCCGGCCCAGAAGAAGAAGTTACTCGATGAAATCCACAAGCTCGAAACAGAAGCACAGACGGCCATTTTTACGGAAACCGGCAAGCAGGAGGACGCCCGTATAAAACTGGTACAGGAGAAACGGGACGAACGGTTAAAGATTGAAACCGCCTATTACAACGTCCAGAAGGACACCATGGAAAAAGCGGTATTAAACCAAAGTATCACGCAGGAAGCCGCCGACGCCTATATGTTGAAAGTTGAAGCGGAGCACGCTGCAGAACTCCTGGAGATAAACCGTACTTACCTGGATGATGTAAACGCCCTGGAGATCACCAGTAAACAAAAACGTATAGATACTGTTACGGAAGCCGCCGACGCCGTGCGTGAAACCGAGATGCAGCTACTACGTGACCAGGCGGCCATTGCTCAAAAAGTACGTGAAATAACTTCCGTTCCGATAGGAATAACCGGTATGCAGGAGGCACACCGGAAGCAGGTTCAGGATGTAGAAACGACTTATAATGCCATAATTGAGATAGCGAGACAGGCGGGGATTTCTACCGTTGGTTTGGAGAAACAGAAACAGCAGGAAATTAGCCAGCTTGAATTTGATTATCAGAATAGTTTATATCAGATTCAATCCCAGATCGGCGTATCATGGGCACAGGAATACCAGAATGAACTGGCCCTGTTAAAGAATCTGCACGATCAGGAATTAATAGACGAAAAGACATACCAGCGTAAAAAGCTGCAAATGCAGATGAATAACGCTAAAAAATACTTTGACTATTATTCCGGCCTTTCCTCTTCCATGGTGGAAGCTATTCAACAGGCCGAAATCGACCAGGTGGAAGCAAAATACGATGTTCTCATACAGGAAGCCGAGAACAACGGGGAAGATACTGCCGCTCTGGAAGAAGAGAAGGAAAATAAGAAACTGGAAATTCAAAAGAAGTATGCGGATGTAAACTTTGCTATCAAGTGTTCCCAGATCATAGCAGATACGGCCGTTTCGATTATGAAGGCGTACGCGGACCTCGGGCCGATCGCCGGAACCGTTGCTGCAGTAATGCTTGCGGCTACCGGTGTGGCCCAGCTTGCATCGGCCAAAGCAGAACGGGACAGGATTAAAAACATGTCCTTGAAAAACACTACCGGCAGCAAGACTGCCACGGCTGAACGTGTTGTTTCCGGTTCTTCTGGAAGCGGGTATTATGAAGGCGGTTACACCGGTTCCGGTGGACGTTATGAAGTGGCCGGCGTAGTTCATAAGGGGGAATATGTGGTACCACAACCGGAAATGAATAATCCTAAAGTAATCGACGCCGTTAGTACTATCGAAGCGATCAGGCGGCAACGTACCAATGCCAACCCGTTGCCACAGAATCCGGGTGAATATGCGGAAGGCGGTTACGTCACTTCCCCTGCAGGTGATTCTTCCTACCGGGAGTTCCTGGAAGCAGCAAAGGAGCTTCGCGCCTCCTGTGAGGCTATCAAATTGATAAAGGCCTATATCGTTTATCAGGATTTGGAGAAGGCCAAAGAAACTATAGATAACGCCCGCGACACCTTTACACGCGGAAAATAAGTAATCATTATGCTAAAGATAAAGACGAACAAAGGTTATCTGGATTTAGGGGGAGACTTTACCGTACAGATTGATGAAAAATCCCCTGTCATGAACGACCGGGGATCGCAAACCGTACCGGTTACGGTTCCATGTACCGGCAACAATGCTAAAATAACCGGTTTTGCTCACCGTCTCGACATGGGTATAAAGCCGATGAATGAAGATCAGGCATGTACGGTATTGGACGGAGCATATAAACGTACCGGGAAGATAAATATTGTTTCCGCCGGTAAAAAAGAAGGTATTACCCTTAACATCGGCTTTGACAATTCGGAAGCCTACAGCGCATGGAAAGCAAAAAAATTAAATGCTATTACATTACCAGTGAAGGAGTATAGCAGCGTTAATTCTCTTTGCGCACATTTGCAACAAGTTTTAGGAGGTTATCAGACTGATTATGCCGTATTTCAGATTATGACCGGTAACGATTCGAAAGATAATCAGTTTTACCCTAAATACTTGAACTATATCACACCTGTATCAGAAGGAAGCAAAGTTTATCGGTTACGTTATCAAGCAAGAACAGAAACTTTTTTAGTAAATGGAACTCCGACTGCAGTAACACTTCCGGAAGGTTACGGCGTGACAGCCTTTTTATATGTATGGCGTGTACTGGAACTTGTTTTTTCCGAATTTGGATATACAATAATGGAAAATCCTTTTAAAACAGATAAACAACTTTATAACTTGGTAATCCTGAATAATGCGGCCGACTGTTGTGTTAAAGGAAAACTTTCTTACGCGGATTTGATGCCGGATTGTACGGTCGAGGACTTTTTAAACGCCCTTTATGTGCGTTTCGGACTGGTTTATAATGTTTCTTCCGATACGAAAACGGCCACTTTAAGACTGATCCGGGATATTGTGGATGATGTTCCGGACATTGATTTATCCCGTAGCCTGACAGACGAACCTTTAATAACTTATGAAACGGCCCGGCAAATGAAGTTATCGGCCAAAACTTCCTTTACCGGTGCGGCCCCCTCTGTTGAAAGACTTGAAGATTACTTGAAAGATCAGAAAGTCGCAAGGTTAACTAAAGTTGATGTATCTAAAAGGGTGATACATCTAAATTATGAGGAAACAACAGGACGGTGGTTTAAATGGGATGAAGATAATAACCGCCTTACTTATTCTTCATCGAGTTTCTTTTCCTGGGATCGGAAAACCGACAATATCGAAGATAACGAATTAACCAGCGACGACGAATGCGTTCCAATGGATTTTGCCCCGAATGATATTCTTTCCCCTCAATATCTTGCTGATTACGTGCACCGTTACACGTATCTTAAAACTTCCTCTAATAATAACGATGAAGACTCGGAGAAGGTGGAAACACCGTTATCCTTCGTGTTTGCGTTTACGTCTTCCCAAAATAGTAAATATCCTTTCGGTTCTGTGTTACCTTACACCTCTGACGCCGAAGAGGTTATATTAAGAGACGGAAGCAAGCATACAATGTCGCTATTTTTTCAATATGATAATGGCCTGTTTTTTAACTTCTGGAGGAAATACGACGCTATATTAAGACATTCATTCAATAAGATAGAGGCAAACGTTTTGTTACCGGTTCACCGGCTTACGGGTATGGATATCTTAACACCGGTAATACTTCGAGGACAATATTTACTTTTTGACGGGCTTTCTTATTCTCTTCCGGCAAATAAGATTGTACCCGTTGATCTGACATTAAGAACACTCCGGTTGATTGGTCCGTACGATTTGGATAAGGAACAGGAAACACCCGTTTTTGGTTCCAGGCTTTTTACGTGGGAATTTATAAGTTCAAATATAGAAACAGCCAAAGAAAATGAAAGGAACAGGATTTTACAACAGGCGAGGGATGAATGGAACAAAAGGCCGACCGCTGTGAACGAAATGAAATCAATAACTTACTCGCTTGACGGATATACAACTCGTAATGATGATAAATACTTGGTTGAAAACTATCCCCAGGAAGCGGGAATTACATTACAAAGGAACTATAAATGTAAAGCGACAGCAATAATAAGTATTTACTACGAGCCTGGAAGTTTTACTCCCGGTACATATCGGGATGTTACGTATGAATCCGAATTTGAATATACAGATACTTTTGTTTCTGTTGTCTATTCCGGTTAATCCCGTCCTTTATTCTTCCTTTGATAAACCCAACTTTTGCACCATGGAAAAGCAGAATAACATCATCCTTGCCCCGTCTTCTTCACAGGTGACGGAGCTTTATAAGCTTTGGAGGGAAAACCATGCGGGGCGGCTCTCGGACTTTTACAAGTTCCTGACGTCTCCCACGGATCAGCGCGACCGTTTCCTCTCCGGGCTTGAAAATAAGAGTGAGTTTAACGGAATATTCATCGTTAACACCTTTGAATTATGAGTTTGACAGCAAGCATCGACCCGACGGAAAACGCCTTTACCAGAAATCCAGTCTATCTTTCGGTAGAAACTACTTCTATGGTGACGTATAATATTATGCACTGTTTAAACTTTGAATACCGGAGGTCTTTATTTACCGGCAACGGTAACGGAAGTTTCAAGGTAAATATTGCCGAAGTTCTGGAAACAGTGTTTGAGGATATCCCCGTTTTAAGTGGAAGTAGTGATATATTGATAAACCTTTCCTCCGGCTGGTACAACAAGGCTACTATCATGATTATCATGCAGAATGAAGAAGCGGAAACGGAAACCCTGGTTTTAGCCGCCTGGCGTGGAGGTATCGGCAAACGGGCTTTTAAGAAGCTGCATGAAGAGGGTAATAATATCTTTTCCTTGAAGTTTCTGAATGAATCCTGTAATTTCTTCTTTACCACCCGGAGCAACGACTGGCGTATAACGATGCGCGAGACGGAGCTTTACCCGCTCTGTTTCATCTATCCGGAGCATGAGCTGAAAATAACGGAACTTCTTACCGGGCAAAGCCTTGCAGTGCCAGGCCGGGTAGAGAACTTTTGCGCCTTGAACCTGGAGGCCGTAAGACTTAAATTCTTTACCGATTACGGGGTACTGGGCAACCTTTTTGACGTGTATAGCGGTGAAACGTTCGCCTGCCGGATCGGGATCGAGCAAAGCCCGACGGTCCGCGAGCATTACCGGCTCCGGTTCCTGAACAGTTACGGGGTTTACGAGGTGTTTTCCCTGGAAGGCGAGGCGAGCGTAACTCCCGGCATGGATGAAGACGAAGACGCTGTTTTCCGGCGTTACGATGAAATTACCGATGATTATTATTCGGATCGCATACGGACGGAGATACAGGAAGTCGTAACGATTAAGACGGGATTCAAACGCCCGCAGGAAATACGCTTTCTTCTTGACCTGCTTTCCTCCGATGATGTCTACCTGGCAGGTTACGGCCGGGAAGAGATCAAAGTAATTCCTTCGGCGGAAAAGTTTTCTTACCGTGTCCGTCCGGACGCGCCGCAGAACGTGACGTTAAAGCTCACGTTTGCCGACAAGGAGTCCAACTGGACGGGAGAAATCACGGAAAGCGGCTACCGGAAACCGCGGGTTCATTCCAAAGAGTTCAGCAAACAATTTAATTAATGTATCTATATGGCAACACAGGAGTATATCGATGATCTTATTATAGTCATTGAAACCGCGGAGGACGCGGAAAGCGTTACTAACCAAATGGTGGCGGCGGTTCTTGGCTTCTTGAACGAACACCTGAAACTGGTTTCCCAGGGTAAGGAAGTCGAGGCGGAGGAAGCCGCCCGCATTGCCGCCGATGCAGCATTACAGAAGGCTATAGACGCCGTTTCTTTACGTATCGACCGACTTGTCGGTAACAACGCTTCGCAGGCAATCGACAACTTTAACGAGATTCTTAATTTTCTGAACGGGCTTAAAGACAGTGATTCGCTTGCCGCATTGCTGGCTGATATTAACGCCCGTATCGGCAGTGAAGACGGTTCGGAGAGTGAAGACGGTTCCCTTTGGGGAAAACTGAAAAGTTTGTCCCAGGATATAACCAGTTGTTCCGATGACATAAGCACATTGCAGATAGACCGTGACAAAATGAAACAGGGGTTACAGGAAACGGACGGGCGTCTGTCTTCCACCTTTACCAATGTAAACAACCTTTTGAACGCCGGTACCGTTTATAGTGATCTGTCGGGGGTATTTGCAGCATTGAAAACGGCGGGAAAGATTAACAATGTACGGAAAAACGGTGTAATCCTTTCTTTTCTTACTGCCGACGGCTGGGTGACGAAACAATTTAGAGGTAATCCGGACACGGATTTTGAAAATGTCGAAAAGTGGGAGGATTTCGGCAGCGGCGGTTCGGCCGGCGGGAATACTTATAACGTAACCGGTAACATACCACTTGCAGAAGGTTTCTATACTCTTGCTTCCGCCATTGCCGCGGTACCGGAAAAACAACGCGGCCGGGGGCGTGTTATCACCTTTGAAACATCGCTCGGTAAATGGGAGACGTGGCAATTTGCCGGAACCGATCCGGCTGTCTGGGATCAGGAGGCGAGCTGGGAAGAGTTCGGCGGCAAAGGAACGGTAAAGAGTGTAACGGTAAACGGCGAGAAGCAGACGCCGGACGCGGCCGGTAATGTGAATGTAAACGTGGATATCCTGGAAGTGGACGAGACTTTGTCCGCCGATTCTACCAATCCGGTAGAAAACAAGGTAGTAACCGCCCGTTTTAACGAGGTGGACGCTTCCACGCTGTTTAATGTAAATGCGGAAGTAAGCGAGGATGAAACATCCGTCCGTCTGTCTTTCCAGAACAAAAGCGGCGCGGAAATTACCGCCGTGGATATCCCGGCCGGTTCCGGTGGAGGTTCCGGCGAAACGGTGGCTACTAAAATTGCCTTAAATGCGGCTGTAGATAACACCATAATCAAGGAAGGCGGAAACGCCCGTCTTACTTATACGTACGATCACCAGTACACCACGGGGGACGAAAAAGGGGAATCCACCGGGCAAAAGGCAGATATAACCGTTACGATTAGGCGTGGAACAACTACCATGTATTCCCAAACAGTCAGCGATGTTTCTAAAGGTAGTTACGAACTGGACCTTTCAAGTTACTTGCTTGTGGGAAACACGGATATTTACGTAGTGGCAACCACTACCGATCCGACTACTGGCAAGAAACAAACCCGGCAGGCATTTACATCCGTAAAGGTTGTCAGCCTTTCCCTTACCAGCTCTTATAATCTGGCCGGGGCCATAGCCGCTGGCGGTTATACGCTGGCCGATACGATTAATATTCCTTATGCCGTCAACGGTTCCGGAACAAAGGTCGTCACGCTTTATCTGAACGGCCAGCAACAGAACGCGCACACCATTACAAGATCGGGAACGACAAACGGCAGTTTCAGTTTGTCCCCGTCTTCGCTTGTAACCGGTCGGAATACCGTTCAAATGGTTGCCGAAATGGAGGCTTCCGCCGATCTCGTGTTAAAGTCTGAAAGTATCTACATTGATATCCTGAAATCCGGAGGATCGGCACCGTTCATCGGCACGATGATAAGTTTTCCGGACGGCCGTATTTTTACGGAGGATCATCTTGTTCCGCGCCTGGAAGCGGGGCAGTACGAACAGGTGAAATTTAACTTTGTGGCTTATGATCCCGCCGCGACGCCGGCCAAAGTGGACGTTTACCGGGACGGGGTGAAAACGCAGTCTGTCAGTGTGGCCCGTACTACGCAGACATATACCAACCGTTTTACGGAACAGGGTGAAATCAATATGAAATTTAAGACGGGAGCCACGGAATACCCGTTTTATATCGACGTGACGGAAAGCGGCATCGACTTGCAAGAAACTACTGCCGGGCTTGTACTGAAACTTTCGGCAGCCGGGCGGAGTAACAGTGAATCCGATCCGGGAGCCTGGGATTATGGCGACATACATACAACGTTTGCGGGTTTCGACTGGAACAGCAACGGCTGGACGGGTGACGCCCTGAAACTTACAGGAGGCGCGAAGATTGAAATCGGGTACCAGCCGTTCTCCACAGATGCAACCACTACCGGGGCTACCTATGAAATGGAGATTCTTTGTTCGTCGGTAACGGACCGGCAGGGGGTAATACTGGACTGTATGGCCGGCGATATCGGTTTCCAAATGACAACGGAGCAGGCCCTTATGCGTGTTTCTGGCGGTACGGAAGTAAGTACAAAGTTTGCAAGTGATATGAACCTGAAAATAGCCTTTATTGTCGGGTCCAAGGCTGGCAAACGGTTGCTGGAACTTTATGTAAACGGAATCCGTTGCGGGGCTGTACAGTATGGGGCTACCGAAGGACTACTGCAGGCGGAACCGGTGAACATCCGTTTATTCAGTGATACGGCGGATGTGGAGATCAGGAATTTCCGTATTTATAACCGTGCGCTTACGGATGATGAAGAACTGAACAATTACATGGTAGACCGGACTACGTCGGACGAAATGGTCCTGTTATTTGAAAAGAACGATGTTACGGGGGACAACGGTACGGATATCGACATAGACAAGCTACGCGCCCAAGGAAAGGCGGTTATGCGAATTGTCGGCGATGTGAACCTTGTCAACGCCACCAATAACAAGAAATTCGAGGTCCCGGTCGATATCTATTTTTATAGCCCGTACGGTAAGGAGTATGACTTTGTAGCAAGGAATGTCGGTCTAAGAATACAAGGTACATCATCCACCACTTATCCGCGTAAGAATTACCGTCTTTATTTCTTGCGCTTGGAGAAATACGGTACCACGCTGGAAGTTAACGGCGTGGATGTGCCGTCTCTTGAATACAGTTTCAAACCGGGAGCACGGCCGATCAGTATATTCTGTTTGAAAGCGGACTTTTCCGATTCTTCCGGTACACATAATACCGGTGCGGTGCGTATTGTGAATGACATTTGGAAGAAGTGCGGGTGGTTGACGCCGCCGCAGGCTGCATATAAGGGGGAATATGACGTACGTATAGGTGTAGACGGTTTCCCTATGGACCTGTTTTATGATAACGACGGCACCGGTACGAATACTTATCTGGGAAAATACAATTTCAATAATGAGAAGTCGGAAAGTGCGATCATTTACGGTTTTGAAGGAATTGAAGGATTCAACGACGAAGCGTCCCTGAACGGGCAGCGTAACAAATGTATCTGTCTGGAGTTCCTGAATAACTCCGAGGCCCTTTGTTTGTTCGGGACTACCGACATGTCTTCTTTTGATGATGCGCTGGAATTTCGTTTCAAAGCAGATACTACCTGGGCGGATGCACACGAGGACGACAAGGCGGCAGTTATAAGACTTTGGAACTGGGTAGATTCATGTAAAGGTAATCCCGCCAAGTTCCTGGCGGAATATAACCAGTATTTCGGTAATGACAGCCCGTTTGCATGGTATCTGATTACCGATTACTTTATGGCCGTGGATAACCGGGCAAAAAATATGATGCTGGCGACCTGGGACGGCCTGAACTGGTATTTCCTTCCTTACGATATGGACACGTTGTTCGGTGTGCGTAATGATTCGGTACTGAAATACGAATATACCATTACCCACGAAAGTTTTGACGATAGTATCGGTAGTTATGCTTTTGCCGGCCATGATTCCGTTTTATGGGAACTGGTACGATCTTGTCCGGACAAATTGCGTGAAGTGGCGGAAACCTTGCGTAGCAATATGAGCCTTGAATATGTCCTGCAAGTATTTAACGAGGAACAAATGGGCAACTGGTGCGAGCGGATTTATAACAAGGATTCGGAATATAAATATATCCTTCCGCTTACCGAAGGGGTGACAACCGGCAGCGGAACCAGTTATTATAATTATCTGTATGCCTTGCAGGGAAGCCGTTACGCGCACCGTACTTATACCATTCAGAACCGTTTCGCCCTTCTGGATAGTCAATACGTGGCCGGTACTTATCGTCGTGACAGCTTCGCAGCTTATTTCGGGTATAAGTTCGGCAGCGATAACCGGAAAATTCGGATTACGGCCTCCGAACGGTATTATTACGGGTACGGTTACACGTCCGGAACACCGCACCAAAGCGCGGTACTTGCAGAAACGGCCGGGGCTGTGGTGGAACTGACAATGGACACGGATTTAATAGTAAACGATCCGCAATATTTCTACGGTGCAAGCCGTATTCGCGGGCTTGATCTGACGGATGTAGCCCACGCCATTGTCGGCACGTTGAACCTGAACAACTGTACGGCCTTGCGTGAACTGAATGTTAGCTGTGAGGCCGGACAGATGACACTTAATGCCCTTCTGGTGGGTAATTGCCGTAACCTTCGACAACTCGACATATCCGGGCTTAAATCCTCTTCCTTTACCGGTATGGACCTTTCAAGCAACACCAAACTTGAAACCTTCCTGGCCGGTGATACATCCCTTACCGGTGTGACATTCGCCGGCGGTGCGCCTCTGGCCGTTTGCGTCCTTCCCGCAACTTTGCAGACGCTGGAGCTCCGGTACCTGAACAAACTGACCAATGCAGGGCTGCAGCTGGAAAGCACGGCAAATATCACGCGCCTTGTGATTGATAACTGTAGCCTGATCGACTGGAACACGTTGTTACAGCAATGCAGCGCGACCAGCTATCTACGAATTACCGGTATAGATATGGACGGGGACGGAAGTTTGCTTCGCGGGCTTATGACAATGGGCGGTGTTGATGAAGACGGGGGAAACGTGCAGACGTGCCGCCTGGTGGGTACGTACCGGCTGACCCAGTCCATGTCGGACGAAGAGTACGCCGCCACCTGTGCGCACTTCCCGGAACTGAATATCATTCAGCCGCAGTTTGTCTGCATAAAAATAGACCAGACGGTAGAGGACGGGGAAAAGATTACAAACCTGGATAACTCTACCGGATATGACTATAATACGGAATTTACCCCGTCTTCCCATATCCTGGAGGTGTTGGCGAAAAGACATTGCGTTCTGGCCAAAAAGACGGCGGAGGGTGAAATGACCTGTTATCCGCTTCATGATGAGAGCCGGAACAAATACGCCGACAGTGACAGCGTGGAGAACGCCACGGATGCAGTATTAACCGGATCGGAAGGCGAAGTTTACGTATATGAGCCTCATTACTGGTACAAGGGAGTAACGGACGTGCTGAACCAATGTCTGTACGGTTTTATTTCAAGCAATGAGGATGCGCCGGCAGCGGCAGGGTACACCAGTGTAAAACTTACCCGCGAAGAGCTGGAGGTAACGGAAGGGATCGGGATTCGTAAGAATACGGATTACACGACCCTTGAAGAGGCGAAGAATGAATACGAATCCGGATCGTTCGCCCTGGTGGACGTGCGGGATTACAAGCAGGTCCGTTTCCCCGGTCTGGCTTCCACTCTTTACGGGGCTGCATTTATAGATGATACGGGCAAAATAGTAAGTCGGGTAAGCGTTTCAAACGCGAACGGTTTTATTAATGGTATGTACCTGTTTTGTGCTGTTCCCGCAGGGGCTACTTTCCTGGCCTTTACTTTCCTTAATTCGGCGGCCTTCGATTTCGTTTTACTCACAACGTCGGAAAGTGTGGAAGCGATCGAGCCGGACTGGGTAGAGCATACGGAATGCCTGGGCGGTGCTTATGAAGCCTACCTGATTGATGATGTGCTGCGTTCTGTCAGCGGTGTTTCAAGTGTAGGAACCATTTCACAGAGCCAGGCAGTCAAATACGCCCAGAATCGGGGCAAAGGTTTCCAGCTGTTCGACTGGGAGATGCACAAGGATGTGGGTAATCTGCATTTCTTTAAATACGGTAATACCGATTCGCAGGGAGTTTGCGGATATGGAACAAACAATTACCAGAAAGTGACAGGCCTTACCAATGCGCTGGGGATGCGTGATACGGTTTCTTATTATAAGGAAAAGGGCGGTTCCAATCCACAGGCGGAAGGTGCTTATCGGGACGGTGTAAATTATCAGTCCGTCAATGTGCTGGGATATGAGAATTTCCAGGGAAACAAGGCGGAATGGTTGCAGTATGTCACAGTAAACAAGACGGCGGCGGACGGAAGGTGGTTTATTACCATGCCGGACGGAACGGAACGCATTGTACAGGGAATTACTGTTTATAACGCGGATATTTATCCTACCCACATGGTTTGGGGCCAGTATATGGATTTGATTGCAGCTAAAGAAGGCGGTTCCACTTCCTCACATTGGTTCGATAGGTTCTATGTGGGTACCGGTCTTTCTCGTGTGGTGTATCGGTCGTTCAGCAACGCGTACGCGTTAGGCGGTGTTTCGTATGCGTTCGCGGATGTCGATTCATCGCTCACGTATGCGTACATCGGTGTTCGGCTTGCCTTCAGGGGCATAATACGCTGGGCGGG
>UMHH01033705.1_pt1 | contig 16354 bp, 14 predicted proteins | sample 1965491 | NCBI WGS metagenome assembly UMHH01 (sample SAMEA4836094, study PRJEB28245) | human gut metagenome | biome: gut microbiome; material: fecal sample | place: Denmark | collected 2008
TAACCTTGAGGTATACAGCTTTTGGCATGATTTCATCGGTGTATTCGTTGTAAGAAGCGTAGTCGGTAGCGGTAGCTCTGTACAGCTCAGCTTTCTCAACCAGTTCAGCAACGCCGGTGGAAGCTTCGATCAGGTTGATGGACCAGTTCTTGTCGATGTTGCCGGTGTAGTGACCGTATGCAACTTCTTCATCAACTACTGGTTTGCCAACAGACTCATCTTTGCCCTCTACTTTGGTGAGGTCAACGGTGATGTAAGCATCCTCTGCTGTGCCAGCTTTAGCCAGAGCTTTTTTGAATGCTTCTTCAGTTTTGTAGCGGGTAGTACCGATGTAGTATCTTTCGCTATCTTTTTTGATGTCTCTGTCAGAATAAGAATCTGGCAGTGTTGCTGTACCGATGGTTACTTCAGCCAGATAATAGGTCTGGTTTTTCTTATCAGTTACAGTAGCTTTTTCGCTAGAGATGAAGTGATCTTTTGGCAGAGAGTACAGTTCATCATCGCCGCTGTAGGTCTTTCCGTTTTTCTCGTAAGCCCACAGATTGTCTTTTACATCAACTTCGATGTCAGCTTCAACTCTTACTGCGGAAACAGCGTCAACATCCTCTTCACCTTTGTTGTACTCTGCATCGTATACTTTCTGGTCATCAGCGTACAGAGGCATCCAGATAACGTCTCCTGGTTCGAAGTTAACGTTTTCGTTGTCGTTCAGCTCGGTGGAAGCTTCCTCAACGATGTTGCCATCTTTGTCGGTTACAAACAGTTCACCGTCAAATTTGAAGTTGTCCGGCCAATCAGCCTTGTCGTTAGAGCCAGTGCTGTAGGAAATAGCAAAAGCGTTAGCGCCCATGCCAAGTACCATAGCAGAAGCCAGTGCTACGGAAAGTACTTTTTTCATAGTCTTTCTTCCTCCTAAATCATTTTTGCCGCTTATTGTGTGCGGCTGTTTTTGTTTTGACGTTTAAGCGACATTTTGTAGCAAAAACGTCCGACTCTGGAAGATTCTCCACAATCTCCCTTGGTCTGCCATTAATATAACACAACCAAAACCAAATTGCAAGCCCTTTTCGTAAAAAAAATGTAATTTTTATCTTCGATTAGTAACAGCGCTGTCATTTTTTATGATGGTTAATCAACACCTTTCCGCTTAACCATGCGGTTTTTACTCGTTTTTCTTGCAACCTGCCTTTTACCATCCTTTTCTGTAACTTTTTTGTTACCAACCTGCTTTGCTGTAACTTTTGTTTCAGATTTTGCATTGTAAAAAAAGAACCCCTGCCGTTCGACAGAGGTTTACAGGATTCGAGGAATGTGGTATGATAATTCCCATCGGGAGGACGGCAAGGTTATTCCACTCTGAATACAGGGGGTGACCGTCATGACGTCATTGGAAGTATATGCACTACTTACTTTGATTGCGACGATTATCTTTGGTATCCTCGATTTGGCACTAAAGAAATAACCGCCCATTAAGCAAGGAGCGGTTTTTCTCAAGCATATCTTTTAGGGAAAACCGCCGTTGCCGCGGCAGTCGTCCTTCTGATTCCTATTATATCATGGAGCAAATGCTTCGTCAAGCCGCCGACAGGCGGCTTTTTGTTTTGCGGGGAGGTGTCCCCGCCGCCCCTCTTTTTGTGGGGCTATGCGCCCCACTCCCGCACTGACTTTTCTTATACGAGAAAAGTCAGCAAAAGCGTATGCAAGGGGATACCCCTTGCATAACCCCGAGGGGGGAACCCACGGTCAGGCTTGTGTGTCTACGACACACGCAGCCGTGTTTCCCCCGCGATGACCTTCGGTCACGCTCCCCGTTTGCCATCAGGGTAGTTTTTTCGTCAGTAAGGGGGAATACGCCACAGTTACACTGTGTCGTGCCACAGCTGCGCTGTGGCTAAAGGTGTGTGACGAAGTCACACCACGCCAAGGCAAAGCCTTGGCGTTATCCCCCCAGAGGAGATTTTCAAGAGGACCCTTCCTCTTGAAAACGCTTTTGGCTACTTTTATCGTTTCATAAAAGTAGCCGCAGGAGCGGGGTGCGTAACCCCGCAAAAGAGGGGTGTGGGGATACTTCCTCATGTAAAAGAGGGGTGTGGGGAAACCTCCCCATGTAAAAAGAGGGGTGTGGGGAAACCTCCTCATGTAAAAAGAGGGGTGTGGGGAAACCTCCCCACAAAACCATGTAAAAAGAAAATGCGGGGATTCCTCCCCGCAAAAAGATTATTGAGGCATCTCCAAAAACCCGCTGTACAGCTCCCCTTTTTTAAAGCCGGTCTGCCGTGCAACATCCTTTGCAGCCTTGGAAAGCGGCTCCCCGCGCTCCACCAGCGCCTGCACCAGCGCAAGCGCCTGGGCAAAATCAAGCTTCTGCTCCTCTTTGGCACCCTGCACCACCAGCACAAATTCGCCGCGCGGCTCTCGCTGGGTGTACAGTTCCACCGCCTGTGACAAGGTGGTGCGGATGACCTCCTCATACACCTTGGTCAGCTCCCGCGCCAGGGTGATTTTGCGCTCGCCCAGCACCTGATACATCGCATTCAGTGTGTCGCACAGCTTGTGCGGCGCTTCGTAGAAGATGATGGTGCGCCGCTCGAGCTTTAATTCCTCCAGCCGCTCTCTGCGCGCGTTTGCCTGCGGCTGTAAAAACCCCTCGAATACAAACTTGCCGGTGTCCAAGCCCGACAGGGCAAGGGCGCTGACCGCCGCGCTCGGTCCCGGGATGACCTTGGTGTCGATGCCGTTCTCGGCGCACAGCCGCACCAGGTCCTCTCCCGGGTCGGAGATGCAGGGCATACCGGCATCGGTCACGATGGCACAGCTTTCGCCGTTTTGCAGCCGCCTGATAATCTGCGGTCCCACCTCGCGGGCGTTGTGCTCGTGGTAGCTAACCATCGGTTTTTTAATTTCAAAGTGGTTGAGCAGCTTGAGGCTGACCCGGGTGTCCTCCGCAGCAATAAAATCCACCTGCTGCAAGGTGCGCACCGCGCGCACGCTCATGTCCTCCAGGTTGCCGATGGGCGTACCCACCACATACAGTGTAGCTGACAAAATGTTCCCTCATTTCCTATTCTTTCGGCTGCGGCTGACGGTAGATGCGGCGCAGCTCCGGCGAAAAATCGCCCTGCTCGTCCTGAATCAGCAACGGTGCTTCCACCTTCAAAAAGCGGTTGCCGCCCTTGCGTCCCTCCACCAAAAACAGCCAGGGAGCGGTGTCCCCGCGCTTTTGCACAAATCGCACCCGCTTTGGCTCGATCTTATGGCGGCGCATCGCCTCCAGCACATCCAGCAGCCGCTCCGGTCGCTGGCAGATGCACAGCCGTCCGCCAAATTGCAGCAGCTTTGCTGCGGCGGCGCACACGTCGTCGATGGAGCACATCGTTTCGTGGCGGGCGATGATGTCGCTGTCGCTGCTGCTTAAAATGCCGTGCTCCGCTTTTTTATAGGGCGGATTGCAGGTGACCAGGTCAAAGCTGCCAAAGGGCAGCTTTTCCTTTAAGGCAGCAAGGTCGGACAAATCTGCCTGCACCGCCTGCATCCGCTGACCCAAGTCCGATTGCTCGATGGTAAAGCGCAGCTGCTCAACAGCCAGCGGCTGAATGTCCACCCCGTATGCCATCTTCGGTCCCTGCTGCCGGTCGCGGAACCACAGCAGCGGGATGATGCCGCAGCCGGTGCCCAGGTCGCAGGCAAGGTCCTTGCGGCGCACCGCCGCAAAATCGGACAGCAGAAAGGCATCGGTGCCAAAGCGGTGGTCGCGGGTGATACACACAGAAAGGTCGGGAGCCAACTGCTCCATCGTATAGCTAAAATCCGGCATGGCTACACCCTCTGCATCGACGGGATGACAAATCCGTCCACCAGCTTGTCCAGATACTGGAAGGATTTTCCTGTGCCGATGGCAACGCAGTTGACCGGATCCTCTGCGATGACGGTGTGGATGCGGGTGTGCTTTTCCAGCAGCGGCGCGATGCCGTGCAGCAGGCTGCCGCCGCCGGTCAGGGTGATGCCGTTGGTGTGGATGTCGCCGACCAGCTCCGGCGGGGTCCTTTCGATGACCTCCTTGACCGCAGTGATGATCTGCTCCACCTCTTTGATGACGCAGTCGTACAGCATCGAGCGGCTGATTTCAATGTTGCAGGGCAGACCGGTGGTCAGATTTCTTCCCTTGACCGGTGCGCTGATGTCCTCGCCCTCCTCCCAGCAGGCGCTGGCGACCTGGCGTTTGATCTGATCCGCCATCTTTTCGCCGATGAGCACGCCATGGCTGTTGCGGACATAGCGGACAATGGCATCGTTGATGGTGTCACCTGCAATTTTGATTGACTTTTTGTTGACGATGCCGTTTAAGGAAAGGACGGCAATGTCGGTGGTGCCGCCGCCGATGTCCACAATCAGGTTGCCGTTTGGCTTTTCAATGTCGATCTGTGCGCCGATGGCAGCGGCAACCGGTTCCTCGATCAGATAGACCTTGCGGGCGCCCGATGCGATGGCGACGTCGATGACCGCGTTCGATTCCACATTGGTGATACCCGACGGAACGCACATGGCAATGCGCGGCTTGATCAGGCTGTCCTTACAGATTTTTTTGATAAAGTGTTTGACCATCTCTTCGGTCATTTTGTAATTGCAGACCACGCCCTTGGAAAGCGGGCGAATTGCCTGGATGTGAGAAGGTGTTTTGCCGATCATCTCATACGCTTCCTGACCGACGCTGATGACCGAATCGGTCTTTAAGTTGACAGCGATGACCGAAGGCTCGCTCAGTACGACCCCTTCACCGCCGATGTATACGATGACCGTGGCAGTTCCCAAATCAATTCCTACGTCCACACGGCACCATCCTTTTCTTTTATAGTTTGAGTCTTTTATCGTTGAGGCTGCGGGCAAAAAACGCAGCCCTTTCCGGTTGATGATTTGCGATTTATATTATATAGGAAACAACCACCGCTTTGCAATAGCTTTGGACCTTTAAGCTGCAAATTATTCGCTCACCTGCTCGAGCAGCATCTCCTTGAGGTTGGTGTAGCGCACCGTCTTGCGGTCGTTTGCAACCATCTCCTCGATGGCGCGCGGCTGACCGAGAATAATCAGCCGCTCCTTGGCGCGGGTGACTGCGGTATACAGCAGGTTGCGGTAGTGCATCTTGCTCTTGCTGCCGGTGATGGGCATGACCACCGCATCAAACTCGCTGCCCTGACTCTTGTGAACGGTGATGGCGTAGGCAAGCTCCAGCTCGGGAGCCATCTCGAACAGGTACTCCGCCAGCCGGTCGTCAAAGCGCACCTGCATCGTTTTGGAGGGTCGGTCGATCGTCTCAATAAAACCGATGTCCCCGTTGTAGACACCCATCCCCTCCTCGCCGTTTTCCTTCTGCCAGAGGATGTCATAGTTGTTTTTAATCTGCATCACCTTGTCCCCCACCCGAAAGGTGCGACCGTTGTTTTCAAACTGCGCCTTCTCGGGAGACGGCGGATTGAGCGCCTCCTGCAAACTCTGGTTGAGGGCGTTTGCGCCCACTGCTCCCACGCGGGTTGGCACAATCACCTGAATGTCCGCCGTAGGGGAATACCCGTAGCTTTTGGGCAGACGGGCAGCCACCAGGTCGATGACGGTCGAACGCACCTGATTGGGACTTTCCCGCCGCAGGAAGAAAAAGTCGCTGTCGTGCCGCTTGAGGTCCGGCATCTGTCCGCTGACAATGGCGTGGGCGTTGGTAACAATCAGGCTCTTCTGCGCCTGTCGGAAGATTTCGGTCAGACGCACCTGCGGCACCTTTTCCGATTGAATCAGGTCTCGCAGCACATTACCCGGACCGACCGACGGCAGCTGGTCGCTGTCGCCCACCAGAATCAAACGGCAGTTCATCTTCAGCGCACAAATCAGCGAGCGCATCAACGGGATATCCACCATCGAAGTTTCGTCCACGATGACCGCATCGGCAGTCAGCGGGTTCTTTTCATTTCGCTTAAATTGCAGCGAGGTTGGATTGGCAAAATCCACCTCCAACAGCCGGTGGATGGTCTTTGCCTCCCTGCCGGTCACCTCGGACATCCGCTTGGCAGCTCGTCCGGTCGGCGCACACAGACTGACCTTCAACCCTGCCTCCTCCAGCAGGTCGATGATGGCGTTGATGGTGGTGGTCTTTCCGGTACCGGGACCGCCGGTCAGGATGAACAGCCGATAGGTCAGCGCCTGCAAGATTGCTTCTCGCTGTAAAGCGGCATACTGAATACCGCCCGACTGTTCCAGCTGCTCCAGCTTCTGCTCGGCTTGCGGGATCGGGTCTGCGCCGGCAGCCAACAAAAACCGCACCCGTGAGGCAATAAATCGCTCTGCCTCCAGATATTCGGAAAGGTAGCAGTAATCCCTGCCGTTGACATCCACCACCAACACCTCCCGGCGGCGCAGCAGCTCCTCCAGCCCTTTTTCCACCATGATGCAGCTCTGGTCGAGCAGACGCTCGGCGGTGGGCAGCAGCTTGTCGACCGGCAGGCAGGTATGTCCGTTGTAGAGATTGTGTCGCAGCACAAATTGCAGCGCGGCTTCGATGCGGTAGCTGCTGTCCGGCGGGATATTCAGCTTGCGGGCAATCATCTCGCAGCTGTCAAAATCCATCCCAATCTCGTCGCAGCACAGCAAATAAGGATTTTCTTCTATCATCTTCTGCGACAGGGTCCCCCAGCGTTTCCAGATGGCGACCGAGGTGGAGGAGCTGACCCCAAACTGGGACAAAAACAGCATGACCGCCCGCATCCCAAACATCCGGCTCAGCTCGGTGCGCAGCTTTTCGCATTTTGCCTCGGTGATACCCTTGACCTCCCGCAAGCGCTCCGGCTCATGCTCCAAAACCTGTAAAGTGTCGTTGCCAAACTGCGCCACCATGCGGGAAGCCAGCACCGGACCGATGCCCTTGATGGCTCCCGAGGACAGGTAACGCAAAATCGCGCTCGCACTGGCAGGAAGTCGCTGTTGGGCTGCCACTGCTTTAAACTGAGTGCCATAGTTGGGATGGGTGCGAAAGCTGCCGTGCAAGGTCAGCATCTCCCCTTCTCCCACCGAAGTCAGCTCGCCGACCACAGTGACCAGCTCGCCGTCGTGGTCCAACTCCAGGACCGCAAATCCGCTCTCTTCATTTTTATAGACCACCGTTTCCACAGTGCCGGACAGTTCCACCAGATTTTCCTTCTGCATACCTCTCCCTTTTCCTTCCACCACCTTTACTTATAGACAGGCGGCGTTTTTCACAGACCTTTTGTTTGCTTTCTAGTATACTCCATCCTGTGTCTCTTTGCAAATACGCGCAAACTCCTGCTGGGTGCAAAAATGCAGCCGTCGGTGCTGCGCACACGCTCCGCGGCACAACGCTGCGCTCTCCTCATCCAGCCCGCAGTCGATGACAAAGGCAAGGCAGCTTTCCGGGCTCCAGGCAGCCACCTGCTCAAAATAATCCAGAACCGTCTGCGGGTCGTTCAATCTGCCGGACACAGGCAGCACCGAAAAGCTGGCAGGTCTTTTTTTCGGTCGGCGCGACCAAAGGCAGATCATCTCCCCCAGCTGAACCAGACCCAGGATTGCCAGCAGCATCAGAACCCATTGAACCAAAACTTCCATCGTTTTTCTCTCCTTTCTTTGGAATCGGTCTGCTCCATCCTATGCAAAACAAAGGGTTTTGGCTCCCATCCTTTGCCCAAAAGCTGCTGCAATCAAAAAAATCCCGCGTCCTAAAAACAGGACGCGGGTGCATACAGAAAAGCTTATCTCTTTTTCAGTGTTACCAATCCGATGCCGGCAACAGCAGCGGCGGCAGCAGCCATTCCGACGAAATCCTCGGCGCCGGTGTCCGGGTTGACCTTCTGCTCTGCCCAGCCGGTTGGTTCGGCAGGCAGCTCCGGTTCATCTGCAATCGGCTCTTCTTCTTCAGTGCCGACCTCATCGGTGGAAAGCACATAGTTTCCCAGTGCAAAAGCGTTGACGCTCATGGCAAGAATCATAGAAGCAGCCAGAGCGAGGGTAAGCAGTTTTTTCATGGCAAATACCTCCCATAATTTTTGTTTATTATGAACATCAAAGAAGGGGGATCAAGCTTGTTCCAAAGCCTGTTTCAAATCCTCGATGATGTCATCGACGTGTTCAATGCCGACCGACAGACGGATCATGCCGGGATGGATGCCGGCAGCCACCAGCTGCTCATCGGTCAGCTGACGGTGGGTCGAGCTTGCCGGGTGCAGCACCAGGGTGCGGACATCGGCAACATGAACCACCAGCGAAGCCAGCTTCAGGCTGTCGATAAAGCGCACAGCCGCCTCCCTGCCGCCTGTCAGCGAGAAGGAGATGACGCCGCTGCATCCGTTCGGCAGATACTTCTGTGCCAGCTGATGATATGGGTCCTCTGCCAGCGTCGGGTAGTTGACCGATTCCACCTTGCTGTGCTGCTGCAAAAAGCGAGCGACCTGATCGGCATTCTGACAGTGGCGCTCCATCCGCAGGTGCAGCGTTTCCAGCCCATGATTGAGCAAAAAGGCAGCCTGCGCAGAAGGGTAACAGCCCAGGTCGCGCATCAGCTGCACGCGCGCCTTGGTGATATAGGCAGCCCGACCAAAATCGCGGGTGTACACCACGCCGTGATAAGACTGGTCCGGCTCGGTAAATTCGGGGAAGTTTCCATTGGTCCAGTCAAAATTGCCGCTGTCCACAATGACACCGCCCAGCTGGGTGGCGTGACCGTCCATATATTTGGTGGTGGAATGGACCACGATGTCCGCTCCATACTCAAAAGGACGGCAGAGGACCGGAGTGGCAAAGGTGTTGTCAACAATCAGCGGGATACCGCGCGAATGAGCGACCCTTGCCATCTTTTCGATGTCCAGCACTGCGATGGCAGGATTGGCAATCGTTTCGGCAAAAACCGCTTTGGTATTCGGCTGAATCTGGCTGCACAGTGTCTGCTCGTCGGCATCGGCATCCACAAAGGAAACCTCGATACCAAAACGCTTGAGGGTCACGGCAAACAGATTGATGGTGCCGCCATAGATGGTGGAAGCACACAGGATGTGGTCGCCGGCACGCAGGATGTTCAAAATACAAATCAGGGTGGCTGCCTGTCCCGAGGTGGTGCACAGCGCACCCACGCCGCCCTCCAGCGCAGCAATCTTTTCCTCCACTGCCGCTACGGTCGGGTTGGAAATGCGGGAATACATATGTCCATCGTCGGTCAGGTCAAACAGCTTTGCGACCTGCGCGGTGGACTCATATTTATAGGTAGTGCTCTGATAAATCGGCAGAGTCAGCGGCTCTCCGTTGGCGGGTGTATAGCCCTCATGCAGGCACTTTGTTTCGATTTTCATGTCGATCATTCCTTTTGATTCGGATTTGTTTCACACAAAAGACGAAGCCTCGGCAGCCGATACAATCCCTATCCGCGCAGAAATCTCCTTCTTTTTTTCATTGTAGCACGTCAAAGTTTTTTTTGCAACACTACCAAAAAATCTTTTACAGATTTGTAAGGTACGGTAATTTTTGAAAAGACAAAGATTTCCAAGCGGGCGTTTCTTGCTTTTTACTTTGGATGGGTATATAATGAAGATATTTACGGGAAGTGTAAAAATACCAATGGGACGATAAGGAGGAATTCCGATGAAACGATGGATAGCAGCAACCGCAGCAGCTCTGATGGTCTGCACTGCAAGCGTAGCTGCAACAGCCGCGTCGGCCAATGCTGTATTTGATTTTCAAGACAAGGTTTTTTTGACGCTTCCGATGCAGCAGGAGGAAAGCATCTACCTTTCACTGAACACCGACTACGACCGTCAGCTTGCTCAGCTGGTCTATGAACAAACCGGACAAGAGGCAGACTGCTTTTATCGCTTTGACACCGCCGAGCAGGAACTTCTGCGCACCGCAACACTGTTTTTGCAGGCAGATGAAGACCAGCAGCTGTATGAACTGGATGAGGACGGACAACTGGTTTTGGTAGAAGCCGACTATACCACAGGATACACCATCGGCAAGGATGGAGAGCGCCTAAATGGCTATTTGCTGCACACAAAGCATCTCGGCTGCTATGTTGTTACTGACTAACGGTTGATTCGCCGTAAAAAGTTGCCGGAAAATGTGTGACAACTGCCAAATCCGGTTGATTTTGCCGTGTGACTGTGCTAAAATAAAACCGTATACAATGGAGATTTTGTAAATCTGTCCCATTTTTACCATTTTGAATATCCCAACCGGTTTCGTTAGGAGAGCCGACGGGTTTTCAGACTAAAAAAGGAGCGAGAATATTATGAACAAAAAAGTACTTTCCCTGGCAGTAGCAGCAATGCTGACCGTCAGTGCATCTGTAAGTGCAAGCGCAGGTTCTTGCCTGAAAGACGCTGTCAGCAGAGGCAACTCTTCTTCCCTGAAAGGTTCCGCTAGCAGAGACAACTCTTCTTCTCTGAAAGGTTCTGCAAGCAGAAGCAACTCCACCTCTCTGAAAGGCTCTGCAAGCAGAAGCAACTCCACCTCTCTGAAGGGTTCCGCCAGCAGAGACAACTCTTCTTCTCTGAAGGGTTCTGCAAGCAGAAGCAACTCCACCTCTCTGAAGGGTTCCGCCAGCAGAGACAACTCTTCTTCCCTGAAGGGTTCTGCAAGCAGAAGCAACTCCACCTCTCTGAAAGGTTCCGCCAGCAGAGACAACTCTTCTTCTCTGAAGGGTTCTGCAAGCAGAAGCAACTCCACCTCTCTGAAAGGTTCCGCTAACAGAAGCAACTCTTCTTCCCTGAAGGGTTCCGCTAGCAGAAACAACGGTTCTTCTCTGAAAGGTTCCGCTAACAGAGGCAGCTCTACCTCTCTGAAGGGTTCTGCTAACAGAGATTGCAACTGCTAATCGGATTTAGACAAACCGTTTTGTAACCGTAAAAGCCCTGCCGTCTGGCAGGGCTTTTTTTGTGTCTGAAAGAACCATCTTCCAACGGTTGCTATTCTTTTATAAATGGAATATAATGCAGAGGAAAGTTCATCGAAGGATGGGAGAAATATCATGGAGCAGATTTTGATTATAGAAGATGATTTCAGTTTGAATCAGGGACTGTGCCGTGCGCTCAAGCAGCAAGGGCGGCAGTTGATTCCCTGCCCGAACCTAAAGACAGCACGCGAGCAGCTGTTGTGCAGCGACCCTTCCCTGGTGCTGCTGGACATCAATCTGCCGGACGGCAGCGGTCTGGATTTTTTAAAGGAGATAAAAGCCTCCTCCCCGCTGCGTCCGGTCATCCTGCTGACTGCCAACGACACCGACATGGACATCGTAAACGGACTGGAACAGGGTGCAGATGATTACATCACCAAGCCCTTTTCCCTGTCGGTGCTGCGCGCACGGGTCAACACCCAGCTGCGCAAGGTGTCTGCCCACACACCCTGTACCTATCGGGACACCCGATTTGTCTTTGACTTTGAGCAGATGCAATTTTTGGCAGACGGCGCCGCTGTGGAACTGAGCAAAACCGAGCAGAAGCTGCTGCGCCTGCTGGTGGAAAATCAGGGAAACACCCTGAGCCGCAGCCTTTTGATCGACCGCATCTGGACCGACGGCGCAGAATATGTCGATGAAAACGCCCTCTCGGTCACCATCAAACGGCTGCGCGACAAGCTGGGCGCACACAATTTTATCCAAACCGTCTACGGCATCGGCTACTGCTGGAGGAAAAAGAATGGACAATAAACTCCTCCTTCTGCTGGCGGTCGCTCCGATTCTGCTTGCTCTGCTGATTGTCCTCATCGACCGCCGCCGCACCCGGAAAACGATGGACACCATCGAACAGATGCTCGGTGCCGCATCGGAAGGAAACTACGCCGAAAGCCACTTTGACGAAAGCCGTCTTTCTGCGCTGGAAACCAAATTTTCCGACTACCTCTCCTCCTGCGCCCTCTCCGCGCAAAATGTGACGGTCGAAAAGGACAAGATCAAACAGATGATTTCCGACATCTCCCACCAGACCAAAACACCCATCGCCAATCTGATGCTGTACAGCGAGCTGTTGTCAGAGGAAGAGCTGACCCCGCAGATGCGCTCCAATGTGGAAGCCATCCGCCAGCAGAGCGAAAAACTGCGCTTTCTCATCGACTCGCTGGTCAAGCTCTCCCGTTTGGAAAACGGCATCCTGACCCTTTCGCCGCACCCGCAGCCGTTACAACCGCTGCTGGATGAAATCGCTGCCCAGTACACCCGCAAAGCCGACGAAAAAGGCTTGACCCTCACCGTTCTTCCTACCGCCGCTGCCGCTGATTTTGATGGAAAGTGGACTGCCGAGGCGCTGGGCAATCTGGTGGACAATGCCATCAAGTACACCGAATCGGGCAGCATCTGCGTCGGTGTGCAGCTGTACGAGCTGTTTGCCCGTGTGGACGTGACCGACACCGGCATCGGCATCGCAGAAGCCGAGCAGCCCAAAATCTTCTCCCGCTTCTATCGCTCCCAGGCGGTGTGCGAAGAGGAAGGGGTCGGCATCGGACTGTACCTGGCAAGAAAAATCATCAGCGACCAGGGCGGCTATATCAAGCTGCACTCCGAAGTGGGCACCGGCTCCACCTTTTCTGTTTTTCTGCCGCGCTCTGCCCAAATCTTATAAAACTGTAAGATTCTTTTGCCCTCTGGAAAGATTGTGGAAAGATTGATATGCGATAATCTGTATGCAAGGATCAACGTTATCTTTACATACAGATTTTTTTATGGAGGTATTTGGTATGAAAATTTTACAGGCAAGCAACCTGACAAAAATTTACGGCTCCGGCGAAAATGAAGTTCACGCGCTGGACGGCATCAACTTCTCGGTGGAGAAAGGGGAGTTTGTTGCCATCGTCGGCACCTCCGGCTCCGGCAAATCCACCCTGCTGCATATGCTCGGCGGACTGGACCGCCCGACCGGCGGCAGCGTCGAGGTGGACGCCAAGGAAATCTTCTCCCTCAAGGATGAGGAACTGACCATCTTCCGCCGCAGAAAGATTGGCTTCGTCTTTCAAAATTACAACTTGGTGCCGGTTCTGAATGTCTATGAAAACATCGTTCTGCCGGTGCAGCTGGACGGCAAGACACCCGATGCCTCCTACATCGACAGCATCATCGAAACGCTGGGTCTGGAGCGCAAGCTGGAAAACCTGCCCAACAACCTCTCCGGCGGTCAGCAGCAGCGGGTCGCCATCGCGCGTGCGCTCGCTTCCAAGCCTGCCATCATCCTTGCCGACGAGCCGACCGGAAACCTCGACTCCAAAACCAGCCAGGATGTGCTGGGTCTGCTCAAGGTAACCAGCCAGAAGTACGGTCAAACGATTGTGATGATCACCCACAACGAGGAGATTGCCCAGCTTGCCGACCGCATCATCCGCATTGAGGACGGCAAGATTTTCGAGCGCCGATAAGGAGGGTGTGTTATGAAGGTAAAAAACAGACGCTGCATCCGAACGCTCAGCTTTCGGCAGCTCAAAGCATCCAAAAGCAGGAACCTCATCGCGGTGTTTGCCATCGCTTTGACCACCCTGCTGTTCACCTCGCTGTTCACCATTGCCCTTTCCATCAACGACGGCTTTCAGCAGTCCAACTTCCGCCAGTGCGGCGGCTGGAACCACGGCAGCTTTAAATATCTGACCGAGGAGCAGTTTGACCAGATTAAGACCGATTCGCTCATTCAGAAATGGGGACTGCGCCGCTTTGTCGGAATGCCCGACGAAATCCCCTTCAACAAATCCCATGTGGAGGTCGGTTACTCGGACGCTACACAGGCACACTGGATGTACTGCGACCCCATCGAAGGCGCTCTGCCGCAGGAGGGAACCAACCATGCTGCCACCGACATCCGCGTGCTGGAGCTGCTAGGGGTAGAACCTGAGCTTGGCGCACAGTTTACCGTCACCTTTCCGGTGGACGGTCATACGACCACCCAGACCTTCACCCTGTGCGGCTGGTGGGAATATGACGAGGCAGTGGTAGCAAACCACATCCTCATCCCGCTCAGCCGTGCCCAGCAAATCTATGATGAGGTCGGTCTCATCCCGGGTCAAGCCAAAGACGGAATGACCGGCAGCTGGAACCTGGATGTCATGTTCAAAAATCCCCTGAACATCGAACGGAATATGAAGCAGGTGCTTGCCAACTTCGGCTATCAGAATGACAGTCCTGCCAGCGGGGACAACTATATTAGCACCGGTGTCAACTGGGGATACAGCGCCTCTCAGCTGGCAGAAAACATCGACCCCGGCACCATCCTTGCCATTGCTGCCATGCTGCTGCTGATTGTCTTCACCGGTTATCTGATTATCTACAACGTCTTTCAGATTTCGGTGGCAAACGACATCCGCTTCTACGGTCTGCTCAAGACCATCGGCACCACCCCTTCCCAGATTTCCCGCATGATCCGTCTACAGGCGCTGCTGCTCAGTCTGCTCGGCATCCCGCTCGGTCTGGTGGGCGGCTGGTTTGTCGGCGGCGCGCTCACACCAGTCATCATCTCCCGTCTGGATGGCATCGTCAGCCTGGTTTCCCTCAACCCTGCCATCTTCGTCGTTTCTTCGCTGTTTTCCCTCTTCACCGTGCTGCTTTCCTGCTACCGTCCCGGAAAGATAGCCGCCAAGGTTTCTCCGGTGGAAGCCGTCCGCTACACCGAGGGCAGCAACATCAAACGCAAGAAAAAACGTTCTGTAAAAAACCTTTCGCTCTTCTCGATGGCAAAATCCAACCTGGGACGCAACCGCACCAAAACGGTGGTCACCGTTCTCTCCCTGTCGCTGGCTGTTGTCCTGCTCAACCTCACCGTCACCTTCACCAACGGCTTTGACATGGACAAATATCTTGCCAACTTTGTCACCAGCGATTTTGTTCTGGCGGATGCCAAATATTTTCAGACCGGCGCTCTCTTTGGCAGCGACACCCTGCTGCCGGAGTCGGTCATCGACGAGGTAGAAGCACAGGGCAGCATCACCGAAGGCGGCAGAGTGTACGGCAGAACCTTTCCTGCACAGGAATTCATCACCGAGGACTACTACCGCACCCTGCACGGTATGTGGATGAACCAGGAGGAGATGGACCGCGCGATTAAGCTGGAAGAAAAAAATCAGGATGGCCTGATTGCCGATACTGCCCAGTTGTACGGCATGGAGCCGTTTGCACTGGACCGCCTGCGTCTGCTCGAGGGCGACCTTTCGCCGCTGTACACCGACGGCAGCCGGTCGATTGCCGCTGTCTACTCCGATGATGACTACGGCGAACCACGCCCCGACTCCCACTGGGCAAAGGTGGGCGACACCGTCACCATCCGCTATGTGGAGGAGTGGGAATACTATAATCCGCTCACCGGAGAGGTTTTCCCCGAAGGGACCAATCTGGATACGGTCGCCGGCTATGCCTCCCGCGCCAAACGCTGGCGGGATGTCGATTACACCGTCTGTGCGCTGGTCTGTGTTCCTTCTTCCCTTTCCTACCGCTTCTACGGTTCGGATGAATTCATCCTCAACGACCAGACCTTCTGCACCGACTCGGGCACCGATGCGGTCATGCTCTACGCCTTTAACACCACCGACGAGGCAAATGCCGCGATGGAAAGCTTCCTTTCCGACTACACCCAGAATCAAAACCCGCAGTTCGACTATGAAAGCAAGGCGACCTATGTTGCACAGTTTGAAAGCTTCCGCTCGATGTTCCTGATGCTGGGCGGCACCTTGAGCTTTATCATCGGGCTGGTGGGCATCCTCAACTTCTTCAATGCCATCCTCACCGGCATCCTGACTCGCAAGCGGGAATTTGCCATGCTGCAATCGGTCGGCATGACCGGCAGGCAGCTCAAGCAGATGCTGGTCTACGAAGGGCTTTGCTACTCGCTCGGAGCCACACTGCTCTCGCTGGCGATTGCTCTGCTCATGGGACCGTTGGTCGGTTCCATGGTAGAAAATCTCTTCTGGTTCTTTAGCTACCGCTTTACCATCCTGCCGATTTTCCTGTTGCTTCCGGTGTTTGTCTTGCTGGGCTCTCTGGTCCCGCTCGTCATCTACCGCAGCGTTGCCAAACTGACCATCGTGGAACGCCTGCGGGAAACCGAATGATTTTTAATCCACAAAAAAACACCTGCCTGTCGGCAGGTGTTTTTTTGTTTTATTATTCGGCAAAGTTTACCGATGCTGCGCTTTCTTTGATAGAGGGCTGTTCATTCCACAGCCACTTAAAAATCATGCCCTTGATTGTGGTTGATTTCCCCTCTATTTGGACAATAAGCATACTGTCTCAACGGTATTCCCTTTGTCCCACAAAAGCTCCGTAACTTCCCCGCCATCCTTGAACACCGGAAAATTCAGACCAATCCGCTTTAGCGGATATTCAGACTCGTCATTCCTGTAAATT
>UMHH01011692.1_pt1 | contig 16246 bp, 6 predicted proteins | sample 1965491 | NCBI WGS metagenome assembly UMHH01 (sample SAMEA4836094, study PRJEB28245) | human gut metagenome | biome: gut microbiome; material: fecal sample | place: Denmark | collected 2008
AGGTGAATTCAAAATTTGAGCAACTTTTGTAAGTCCTTGTTCCAATTCCCTTTTATCCATTTGTGACAACATATTCATTAATTTTGCCATGTCCATGTTATTCATTAAATCACTCCTCTAAATAATATATATTTGAAACTATAATAGTATATTCTATAAAAAGTAAAATGTGAATGTTGACGACAAATTTAAATTGAATTATAATTCAAATATACTAATTAAAATGAATGATATAAAAAACACTAATTACAGCAATATATAAAAATTATAATAAATTTCAATAAAGGAGGAATTCGTATAATAAATAACTTTAACTATACGAAGAAAAGAAATGAAGAAAAAAAGTTTAATGTTTTTATTAGTTTTATTACTCATTATAGTAATTATTTTTATAGTATTTATAGTTGCAGATGAGTTTAATATTATTAATTTAAGAAAAAATAGTAATTTACAAAATCTGAATTCGGAAAATGCATTAAATGTAAATAAAGAAGAGAATGAAGGGGATTTTCAAAACAGTTCTGGCGAAAGTAATGGAAATAATACAGGGGGAAATGTATCTAATGAAAGTAAAATAGATTTTGAAACAAAAAAAACAGATTTTACACTAATAGATCAAAATGGAAATAAAGTTAGTTTATCAAATTATAGAGGAAAAAAAGTTGTCATACTCTATTGGGCAGTATGGTGTCCGCCTTGTAAAGAAGAAGTTCCTATAATAAATGAATTAAGCAAAGAATACAATGATGCAATATTTTTAACAATAGTTTCTCCAACGTTGGGAGAAAATTCAGAATATAAGACATATCAAGAAGAAATTGCAGCTTATATACAAAAAAATAATATTGAGGTACCAGTTTTAATAGATGAAGGAAAAAAATGTTTAGATATTTATGGAATAGAAAGATATCCATGTACTATATTTGTAGATGAATATGGAGATATAAGAGAGAAAGTTGGAAGTGAAGAAAAATCAGGAAAATTAACAAAAGAAGAGATTATAAAAAAATTGGAAGAATATTAAAGAACTTTAATAGATTAAGACACAATCAATTAGCGAAAATAATAATAAAGAAACAATGTATATAAATTACAAAAACAATAATAAAGAATAAGTTATATAAATTAATGAAATGGGAGAAATAGTGAAGTAAAATATTTTGTTTTTAGATTAGTATAAAATTAGCAGAATATCAAAAATAAAAAAGGTTAATAGTTTTATATTTATTATACTATTAACCTTTTTTGTAATATAGTAATAAAATTGTAATTAAAATTTAATAAAAAAGGCAAAACGACCTTCCGTAAATATAAAAATTGTATGTAGAAAATAAGAATATATTACATATTGAAATGTAAGCGAAAAATGCTACAATAGGATATAATTATAAAAATAGGGAAAATATGCAAAAAACATTATGAAATAATGCTAAAACCATTGAAAACAAAGTAAAAATGGGTTATAATAAAGTATGAGATATTATGTTTAGGAGGTCACTATGGGAAAAGTAATAACAAAAGTAACATCAGCAATAATAACCACAATACTAGTATTTTCTAATTTATTAGTACTTGGTGGAGAAGTTATAGCTTATGGAGGAGAATTAGAAGAACAGAATACAAAAACAAACAACTCAAAAGTAGAATTTAATAGCTACTTTGATGATGGTGTACATGGAAAAGAATATAAAACTACAGAAGAAGGAAAGATATATTTAAATCTTAAAGTAAAAGAAGAAGGGTATTTAAAAGATATTGTAGTTAATTTTTCAAACGCAAACTTTATAATAGATAGTGACAAGATTAAATCTGAGTACGTCCAAAAAGTTAATGATAATAAAGATACAATAACTTTAAATTCAATAAATAAAGGTGAGGAAGTAACTATAGAGGTGCCAATTAAAATTCTAAATGAAGAAAATGTAAAGGCAGATAATTTCTCTAAAGTTACTGATGTTATTTTAACAGCTAATTATATAGATATAAATGGAAATACAAAAGCTGTAACAAAAACAATTAAAACTCAAGTTGAATGGAATGGAACAGCAGAAATAGAAAATACGACACAACTATCAAAATATATTCCATACAATGTTGGAGAAGAATATGGTGTAATATTCCAATCATTAATTTCTAATAAAGTAAAAGATAATTCAATGCCAGTAAAAGAACAAATAACTACAGTAGAAGTTCCATTAATAAACGAAGCTAAACCAGAAGAGGTTAAAGTTACAGTAAATAATACAAATGCTACAAATGGAAAAGAAAATGGTGTAGAATTTAATCAAGACAATTATACATATAACAAAGAAAATGGAAAATTAGAAATAAAATTAACAAATAATCCTAATGATCAAAATAATATTAGTTGGAAAAAGAATTCAGTAGATGAAATTTTAGTAAACTTCATTTATAAAGGTAAAGAAATTTATGATTATGTTTTAAGCAATGAAGTAAAAGGAACATTAAAATTAAATGTAAAAATGAGTTTATACAATAACGTAGAGACTAATATAAATAAAGATTTTGCATATGACTATACACTAAAAGACAAAATTGGAAATATTAATACAGTTTCAATCTCATCAAATGAGAAAATAAGTAAAGGTTATATATATGCAAATTATGATAAAAAAGATGGATTAAATGGAACAATTTATAATGAAAATTATATAATAGATATTGCTTATGCAGGTATAGAAAATGAATTGGAACTAAATCAAGCAATAGATAAATTTGAAATTAATGATGAAAAAAACATAAGTACTACAGTCGGAGGAACAAATTATACATATAATAAAAAAATAAAAGTTGCCGAAGATATTTTTAAGAAAATGTTAGGCGAAGATGGAAAAATAGAAGTATTTAAAACAGATAAAACAAAAATAGGAGAAATAAATAAAGATACAGAAAAAGATAATACAGGAAAATATATTTTAGATATTTCTAAAGAAGATGTAAACCAAGTAACTATAAAAACATCTAAACCTATTATAGAAGGAAAAATAGAAATCGAAATAGAAAAAGCAATAAAGGGAAAATTAAATTACTCAAAATCACAAATAAGAGAAGTTTCAAATTTGTCAAGTGAAGTAGCATTAAAAACAAGTACAGAAGAAGTTAGTGGTAATATAAAAATTAAAATGGAAGAACCTGTATCAAAAGCAAAATTAACTATAAATAAATCGGACTTATCTACATTAGTAAAAAATGAAAATATAGAAATTAGAGCTTTATTAGATACATCAAATGTATACAATGCATTATATAAAAATCCAATAATAGAAATTGAATTACCAGAATACATAGAAACAATAGAAATAAAAAGTAGTAAATTACTATTTGAAGATGAATTAAAATATAAAAAAGCAGAATTAATAGAAAGAAATGGCAAAAAAGTAATAAGAATAGAATTTGAAGGAACTCAAACAAAATACAATACAGAAAATTCAGAAATACAAGGAGCAACAGTAGTAATAAGTGCAGATGTTACTTTAAATAAATTAACACCAAGAAAAAATGAACAAATAGTTATGTATTATACAAATGAAAATACAGATTTGTATGAAACAAGTAATATTACACCAGAAGGAGCAAATACAAATAATGAAACTATCTCTGTTGTAAGAGCAAAAGCAAATTCTAATGCACAAGAAATAAAAGGTATGGTAAAGGCAGATGTAAACTTTGTAGTTCCAACAGGTGTTATGGTATCAGCAGGAATTGATAATTATAAAGAAGGAGCATCAGGAATACTATCAATTACAGATGAGTCTCTAGATGTAGAAATAGCACCATTTGCTAACAAAAGAATAGCAACGGTTAAAGGAACATTAACAAATAATAATACAAATCCAATTAGTAATGTATGTATATTAGGAAGATTTCCTTCACAAGGAAACAAAAAAATAGACTCAACAGACGATTTAGGAAATACAACAACATTTAGTGTATCAAAAGCAATTTCAGTTTTAGGTATGGATACATCTAAAATAGAAGTTTATTATTCTGAGAAAACAGATGCAAATAAAGATTTAAAAGATACATCAAATGGATGGACAACTTCTCAAACAGATTTAACTAAAGCAAAATCATATTTAATAGTATTAAAAGATAAAATAGAAGCAACAGGAACAATCGAATTTAACTATGAAATAGAGTTACCAAATAATATTGGTTATAACAAAAATGCAGCAACAATGTACAAAACATATTATACAAATGAAGCCTCAGAAGCAACAATGGAAGAAAGTAAACAAGCACCAATATTAAATTTAACAACAGGAAAAGGACCTGAATTAGAAATAAAACTTTCATCAAGTGCAGCATCAGATGGAAGAGTATTTAATGGACAATATGTAAGACTTTATGTTGAAGTTAAAAATACTGGAAAACTAGATATAACAAATGCTAAATTAATAGTAGGAGACTTAATAAATGCAAAATTCTCATATTTAGAAGATAGCAGTTTAGTGATTGATACAGATTACTTAGGTACAATGAATTTAGAAACAATAAAATCTGGGCAATCAAAAACAGTTTCATACGAGATTTTGTGCCAACCAGGACTAAATATAAAAAATGATGGAGAAGATGAGATAGATGAAGAAAAATTAAAAGAAGTCAGTGTTCCTTTAAAACTAACAGCAGATAATATAGAAGGAGAAATACCAGCGGAAACATATAAATTAACTTTTTATGAAGATGCAAAAAGAATTACTATTAATAACACTGTAGATGCATATGAAGATTTAATATATCAATCTGGAGATGAAATTAATTATACAATTGATATAAACAACAAAACAGATGCAGACATAAATAATGTAGAAGTTACAATTCCATTGCCAAATGGCTCTAAAGTGGAAGATACATATATAGAAAGTGGAAGCAATATTACTAAAGATGGAATTAATATAAAATCAGATAAAGTAATAGTAAATATTTCAAAAATGCCTGCGACATCTACAATGAAAATATATGTAAAATTTATATTAGGAGACAACCTACCAGAAAGTTTCTCTACAAAAGTTAGTTTAACAGATGGCACATATACATATTTGTCAAATGAAAAATACATATATACAGGAAAAATAAGTATAACAGCAGAACAAGTTGATCCAGTAAATCAATATATAAAAGAGAGAGAAGGTTTTGTATATTCTTTTAAAATAACTGCAAATAGTAGCTTAGGTGCTGAAAATGTAACTTTAGAGGTTAATTTACCAAAAGAAGCAAAATACACAGGAAATACAGTTGCAAATATTAAGACAGGTGATATTGTTGCATGTAGAGACGAATATGATATTAATACTAAAACTCTAAAGGTAACAATTCCTCAAATAGCGAATGGGGTAACCTTAGAAGCTAATATTTATGTAACAGCTGAATTAGAATCTGAAGAGGATGATGGTAAAGCAATTGTAAATAGTGCAAAAATATATGGAAATAATATAGAAGAAATTGCTTTAAATCCTGTTACTTATTACTTGGAATACAATCCAAACAAAGAAGATGATGGGACAATTCAAAATGGATATAAAATTTCTGGAACTGCTTGGATAGATTCAAATAAAAATGGTCAAAGAGATAATGATGAAGCAACTTTATCTAATGTAAAAGTTATGTTGCTATATAAGAAAAACAATCAAATAGTAACCTCAGAGACAGGGGAAAAATTAATTGTAACAACAGATGATAGTGGAAAATATGAATTTAGAAATATAAAATCAAACGAATATTTAGCTGTTTTTGTATATGATACATCAAGATATACAATAACAACATATCAAAAAGATGGAGTACAGGCTTCTAAAAATTCAGATGCAATTAATATGGAAGTAATATTAGATGGAGAAAAGACACGAGTTGGAATGACAGATACTATAGTATTGAAAAATAGTAATATAAGAAATATAGACATTGGATTATATGGAGAGGAAAAATTCGACTTAAGATTAGACAAATATATTAGCAAAATTAAGTTAACAACACCAACAATAGGAACAAAAGAATATAATTACGATAATTCTACATTTGAAAAAATTGAAGTATTGAGACAAAATGTAGATAAGAGTTCTATTGTTATAGAATATAAAATTGTAGTAACAAACGAAGGTGCATTACCAGGATATGTTAACAAAATTATAGATTATTTACCAAAAGATGTTAATTTTAATACCGAATTAAATAAAGATTGGTATTTATCAAAAGATAGTGGATGTATCTATAATACTAGCTTAGATAATCAGAAAATTAATCCAGGAGAAAGCAGAGAAGTAAGCTTAATTTTGACCAAAAAAATTACAAAGTCAAGTATAGGTAGTGTGGTATGCAACATGGCAGAAATATATCAAGCTACAAACGAAGCAGGATTACCAGACATTGATTCAGAACAAGCTAATAAATTAGAAACTGAAGATGACTTAGGAACAGCAAATATTATCTTATCTATAGTAACAGGAAAAATAGTAGGATATATAACTATAATAATTATAGCTGCTGGAATTATAGCTACAGGTATAATTATTATTAAGAAAAAAGTACTAACAAAAATAAATTAGAAAGGAGGAAAAAAATGAAAAAATTATTAAAAACTATAAGAAATATTTGTATGTTAGTTGCGATTTTAGGTATTTCGGGATTAATTAGCTGTGTAGTAACAAATCAATTTGAAGTGCCGACTACTTTAGTAAAGACTGCGACATCAGAAGCTTTAGAGGAAGATAAAACAGATCATAAATCACAAGATACTGGAACATTCATTGTAAAAGATTATAGACCTCTTACAGAAAACGAATATGATCATTATAACAGACCAATAACTCAAAATGGAGCAAAAGATGAAGTATACTGTATTTCACCAGGTACTAGGTTGTCAGTTACAGGAAATAGTAAAGAATATTTACAATCATTAACAGGAAGTTATAGTATTAACCATTTAATTCCAACAGATCACGCAACTGACCCTCCACATAAGACAAGAAATACCGGAAAGAATAGACATTTATATGGTGGATATAAATTTAGTGATGGATATTATTACTGTAGTGGAGATCATGTTACACAAAATTCTATTATCAAAAACATATATACAGGACAAAATGTAAATACATATGATGTAGCATATATAGTTTCACACTATCCAGTTGGAATAGTTGATTATCAAAATGTTGAATTAGATATAGATAATTGGGCAGACTTTAAGCAATATGCTGTATGGAAGTCAAGCCTAGCAGTTAAAAAAATATCTTCTTCAAGAATAGAGTCAATAAGAAAAAAAGATCCTTCTATTATTAGTAATGGTGAAAATCTTATTAAACAGTCAAAAGTATATCAAGATATGACCGAAGGAATTAAAGCAACAACATATACTAATGAAAAATATACCACAAAAGATGGAGAAGTAAAAACATATCAAAAAGAAGCAGATTCTATGGTAATTCCACATACACAAGAAGAATTAGAAGAACTTCAAGATAATATGAAAGTAGATACAGATTTAGATAGTAATATGTATAAAGCAGGCCCTTTTACTTTAAATTATGTATATGGATTCAATTCAGAGATAAAAGCGTTAACAGAAGAACAAAAGAATGATCCAAATGTAAAATCAGTGCCTGTTAGTCAATATTCAATGAGTGGAATTTCAGATATGTATTTAGCATATGAAGATAAAAATGGTAATGAACAAAGAATAAATATAGATATGTTTATTAGACCAACATACTCAAGTAAGTATGCAGCTAATCAAAGTAAGACTAACCCTAAAGCTGGATTAGGAACAGGAGGAGATTATGGGACACCTAAATTTTGGAGTAATTATTCTTTAACTGGAGATGTAAACTTAAACAAAATAGACTGGTGGTGCTATGATGCATTTAGAAATTATCCTGCACCAAATGAAGAATTTTATGTTGAATTTTCATATAAAGGAGAATTGCCAGCATCACTAAAATTAAAAGTAGAATATAAATATTTATCTATTGATTTCTTAGCTTGTAGAAGAAAAGGTACAACATATTATCTTTATGAAAGTTATCATAATGATAAAGCTTGTAGGAGAAAATGTTCAATTACTGGATGTAGGCACGTGCATGGGAACTGTACTGTTGGAGTTTCAATGAGTTCAGAGAATACATCGCAACCGTTAACATATGTGGATTACTATAGAGAAATTATAACAAATAAATATGAAATACCATTTAAAACTATAGGAGCAACATCTATGAAAGTAGGTGGATATGTATTTGAAGACTATCCACAAGGCAAAGAAGAGAAGGCGAATGGTGTAAAAGATTCATCGGATTTAGTATTACCAAATGTGGAAGTAGCATTATATGTAGCAGATGAAAACGGTAATATAAAATTAGATAAGAATGGAAAAGAAATGCTAGCGGATTTATATACATTAGAAGAAGAGTATCCAGATTTGACAGATGCAGAATTGGAAGCAATTCGATTATCAGATGATTACAAACGAAGAATTAACCCAACATTAACAGATGCTTATGGATATTATGAATTTAGAGGCGTAAAGCAAGGGCAAAAATATATTGTTAAATTTTCATATAATGGACATACTTATATGCCAACAGAATATTTAACAAATACAAGTAGTGGATATTCTTACACATCAGTGGCAGAAATGGTAAAAGCAGGAGTGTATGATAGTAAAAATCCATATTTCCAAAGATGGAGAGAAACATCTAAGGGCTTAGAAAAAGCAATAGAAAGACAAGAGTTTACGGAAAGATTTAAAGAAATTGGTTCGTCACCACGAAATTATAAATCAACTAATTCATTAAATACAGGAGCTTTAATAGGTGACAATAACGAATATTACAATAATACTTATTCAGAATATGAACTATTAGGATTTAAACTACAAAAAAATGGAGAATATTTAGAAGAAGGAAAAAGACTAGTAGATAGTTACTTAACAATTAAAGATGGTAAAATTGTTGATACTTCAAAAATTGTTAATGATGATGGAACTGCAACATCTAATCCAGATATACAAATTCAAGAAGGCTTAATTAGTAAGAAAGTAAAAGAATATATTAAAAAATATAATAAATATCCAACTGACTTTAAAACACAAATTTATCAAGAGATTGTTGATGAAATAGGTGGAGATAAAGACAAAACATGGAAAATGTTACAATATATAGAAGATTGCAAAATGTATTCTTATACATTAAACAATATAGAAGATACATCAAGTTATGATTTATATCCAGTATATAATCAATATACTACTTTTGTAGAAGCTGGAAACAAATATCCAAATAATAGTTACACATATGATGATAATGAAAGAGATGACAACTTATATAATGGAACTATGAAGGAAAGCGAATCTATTTATGGAGAACATAGATTAGCACATAACAGTTATGGAATATTTACAGATGTAAAGTGGGAACAAAGTTCAACTAGTAGACCAGGAAAGAGTCCAACAATTATGATACCTGTATCAGAACCAGGAAAATGGACTATGAAATGGCCGGGAGAAGCATTTATAGATGATTCTCAATATTATGGTATAGGAACTAGAAATAATGACAAAGAGGCAATCATATATAAAAATATTTATCCAGGTCAATTGTATGTAAACCAAGGATTATGGAGAAGACAAGAAGTTGACTTAGCATTAGAAAAAGACATTTACAAGGCAACAGTTAAAATTAATGGCAAAACAGAAGTATATGACTATGACAGCTATGGGCATGGTGTAATTACACCATCTGAGATATCTTCTTTAAAGAAAGAATATACACATAATGGAGTATTTGACGAAGCAGGATTTAAAGAAGCATTAAATAAATTATTCACAGATACTGCTAGAGAACGTTGGGACATCCACTTAAGAATGGCAGATTATGCAAATTACTATGAACCTGTACATAATAGAGCAATATATAGAGCAGATTATAAATATGTATCACAACCTGGTAGAACAGGTGCACCATTAGATGTATATATTACTTATAAAATTTCTGTTAAAAACCAATCACAAACAATTCTAGGTCAAGTGTTAGAAGTTGTAGATTACTATGATGAAGATTTTGAATACATGGAAGATTTATCTTGGGTAACATATGAAGATGGAATTATAGGAGATAAAGACAAAGCAGAAAATACAGGTGATGATAAAGGGGCTAACTATATAAGTTCAGAAGATTATTACAATATGATGGATAATATAGAAAATGGAGCCACAGCAGATGAAATAAAAAATGCAAAAGATATAAAATCATCTAACCGTACAAAATATGACAGAGATACAGAAAGCGACATAACAGAAAGAACAATAACAGATGGTAATACTGGATTAAGAGCTAATTATGATGCAGTATATGTAAAAGGATTAGAAGACAAGAAATTAGCAGCAGGAGAAAAAGCATATATTTATTTAACATTTAAGATAAAGACAGATGGAAGCGGAAAAGTAATAATTAATGAAAGAAAAAATGATGATGACGAAGACAAAATGAACTTTGCAGAAATTAATGGTTACACAACTTTCTATAAAGACAATACATTATTACCAAACTACGGAACTGTAGGTTCAAATGACCAAGCAGGATTAATAGATATAGATTCTAAACCAGGTAATTTAGAAGCAGATGACTTAGAAGAAGAAAGATATGAAAGTAACTTCGAAGATGACACAGACAGAGCAAAAGCTTTACATATTTATGTAGATGATGAAGCGGAAAGAAAATTAAATGGTGTAGTTTGGGAAGACCAAAGAAATGTAACAGTAGATGGAGCAACTATAGGTGATGGTATAAGACAGAAAAATGAAAATACTGTAAATAATATTTGGGTAGAACTTTATGAAATAGAATTAGACAATAAAGGAAACCCAATAAAAGAAGCAGATGGAAGTTATAAACTAAAAGACGGAGTAGTTCAAATTTATGAAGGTGGAAAATGGACATCAGCAAATGAAAATACAACAGGAAAAGGAAATTACGAATTCACAGGATTTATACCAGGTGACTATATAGTAAGATTTAACTACGGTAATGAACATAATGCAACATATAATGGTCAAGATTTTAAATCTACAACATATCAAGTAGGAATTGACCAAAGCGGAAAAACAGATGCATATACGGACACAAATAAAGAAGGAAGATATGACGGCTATAGAGATGTAGAAAAACAAAATGAAACTGGACTATATGGATATGATATAGCTAAAGCAGATCAAGATGAAAACAACTATTCAGATGCAAAAGATATTTGGTCAAGAAGAGAACAAATAAACAATTATAGTAACAACAATGGAAAAGGTGTAACAAATGAATTAGCATATACATTATCTCAACATACAACACCAAATCCAAATACTGAAATGAAAGCCGAGACTGGTGCAATTGTTGCAGAAGTTGAGTATAACAGACAGAATTCTAACTCAAGTTCAAATGTAGAAGGAGAGTCAGATAGAGGAGACAATAATTATAACAGTAATAGTGATGAATTATATGCAGATGGTAATGACATCAACACAGAATATTCATTAAATAACGTAGACTTTGGATTAGTTGAAAGACCAAAAGCACAACTTGAGTTAAACAAAAAAGTTACAAATGTTAGATTAACACTTGCAAATGGACAAATTATAGTAGATAGTACAACACAAGGACCATATCTATCTTGGGTAAATGGAAAGGCTTATAATATAATTAGTAAACGTACAGAACAAAAAGATACAATTTATGAGACAGATTATAGCAAGAAAAAAGACGGAGAAAGATATAAGGACGATAAAGGCGGACATGGTACAGAATACTATGAATACAGAAAAGAACTTATAACAGACAAATTTACATCACAAGCATCAGGAAAAGGTTATAATGGTTTAATCCAAATAAATATGGATGAAGAGTTAATGCATGGTGCTACTATAAGAATTGAATATACTCTTACAGTAACAAACGCAGGCGAAATAGACTTCGATGGTAAAGGTTTCTATTATAGAGCAGATGACCAAAACAATGAGCAAGAAAAGAAGGGTAGATTAGTAACAACTAGTGCAGACCAAGTAATAGACTATGTAAATAACAACCTACAATTTAGAGCAGAAGACAATAAACAAGTTTGGTCAATTATTTCTACAGATGAAGTAATAAATGGACAAAACGGCGAAGGTAGTAAATTGGTAAATGGTACAGTAGCAGGAGTAATTAAGAAAAACGTGGGAGGAAGAGATGTAAATCAATACAACAGCATAGTTCAAACAGAAACTTTGAAAAAGGCTTTAGTACCACAAACTAAAAATTCAAATTCAGCAGATACATCTATTAGCACTAAATTAGTATTATCACAATTAATAACAGCACAAAATGATACAGATGACTTAACATATGATAATATTGCAGAAATTGTTAAAACAACAAATAGCGTTGGTAGAAGAATGGCATACTCAGTAGCTGGTAACCAAGACCCAACACAAATTCCATCAGAAGTAGATGCAGCTAAAGCAGAAAGAGTAATGATATTACCACCATTTGGTAGTGCAACATATGTTTATATAATAATTGCTATTGCAGCAGCTATAATCTTAGCAGTCGGAATAGTATTAATTAAAAAGAAAGTTATAGGCAAAAAAGAATAATACATTATGAAAAATAACTTAACTTAATAAAAAATAGTTCATACAAAAGTATGGACTATTTTTTATGTTATGCTTTGAATTTTTTATAAAAAATATTTATTAGAATTAGAGGAAATTTACTTAAATGGTCTATTTTTTAGCTCTTTTTTCGTTCTCGTATTGTAATTTTAGTCATTTTGTTATAAAATTATGGCAATAAAATGTTAAGTTCTGAACAATAATAACGAAATTGTACACAAAATGTAAATAACTTTTTTAAATTATGTGGCAAAATCGACAGAAATTACACTAAAGATATATTAAAATAAACAAGCGATGAACAATAATTGAAAAAAAGTAGGGGTGACCATTATGTTTCAGAATGTAGAAAAGAACATTAATAATAGACAAGATTTTAATGAAGCTTTTTATGATAAAAAAGACAAAATGAAAATAGCAATAAAAAGCCTTTTATCTATAAATAACATAATAATTTATATTATAGCTTTTATGGTGTCAATGGTAGGATTTTCGTCACATAATATTATGTTAGGGCTTAGTCCATTTGCAATTGCTTTTATGGCAGCAATGTTAAGCAATGGGAATCCAGTCGGAATAGTTTATATTTTAACATTAATAGGAACTTTTATAAAATTTGGTCCAAATATGCTTCTTACTTATGTTTTAACTTCTCTAGTATTTTTTGCAAGTAGTTTGTTTGTAAGACATAACATAATAGAAGATACCAATGAGGAAAAAAGATTAGGAGTACACTTATTTGCAAGTGTTTTAATAGTTCAAATAGTACCAATGTTCTTTAGAAGTTTTCTTTTATATGATTTATTACTTGCTATTATGGTAGCGGTTATTACATTTATATTTTATAAGATATTCGCAAATTCAATAATTATGCTAAAAGAATTTAGAAATAAAAAAGCTTTTACTATAGAAGAGGTTATAGGAACAAGTTTGCTTCTAGCAATTGCAGTATGTGCAGTTGGAGATTTAAGTATATTTGGCTTTAGCATAAAAAATATTTTAAGTATTTTAATAGTATTAATACTTGGCTGGAAAAATGGAATGTTAGTTGGTGCAACAGGTGGTATTACAATAGGTGTTGTACTAGGAATTATTAGTGGAACAGAGCCTATGATGATTGCAGCATATGCAATTTCTGGACTAATTGCAGGAATATTAAATAAATTTGGAAGAATTGGTGTAGTAGTTGGATTTATATTAGGAAATGTCATTCTTACATATGTTGCAAACGGAAATACAGTTCCAATAATTACGATACAAGAAATTTTAATCGCATGCTTGGGACTTTTAGCAATACCTAAAAAATTAAAAATTAATATAGAAGATTTATATGGAAAGACTAAATTATTACCAGAAACTACAGGAAGAAGTATAGGGGAAGCCCAAGACAACACTATTTTAAAATTAAATAGTATGTCAGAAACAATTGCAGATTTAGCAAAAGGATATAAGACAATAGAAAAAGAAGATAAAAAATTAAAGAAACAAGAGCTTTCTAATGAAAATATTTTTATAGAAGAATTGAAAAATAACTTAATAAATTTAGAAGAAAATATTCTTTTTGATGATATATATAACAATAATAACAACATTTTACATGAAATATTTGAAGAACTATTAAAAAATGATGTTATATATGAAAAAAACTTAGTTAGCATTTTTGAAGCTCATAATAATTATATAGTAGGTTTCCATGAAAAAAACAAAGCGGTGGAAGCAGACATTTCTAAAATGATAAATGCAATAAATTCATCTTATAGATTAAGCAGAGTGAATTTTGTATGGAAAAAGAAAATAGAACAAAATAAAGAAAATATTTCAAACCAGCTAGAAGGTGTATCGCAAGCTATTGCAGATTTAGCAGATGAAATAAAGAAAGACAATGAAGATGAATTTGCAGATAAAAGAGAAGAATTAATGAGAGCATTTCAAGAAAAAAAATTCGACATACGAAATTTAAACATAAAACGCTTAAAAAATGGTAGATATATTATAGATATATATCATAACCTATGTGATGATTTGGAAGGCAAAAAATGCAATATAAAAAGAATTAAGACTATATTAGAAAGAATTTTAAAAGACAAATTTATAATACAGCATCAAGAATGTGGATTACGTGAAAGCAAGGAACAATGCAAATTTACATATATGTCACAAGATAAATTTTCTGTACAAATTGGTATTTCTAAAACTACTAAAGCTGGTTCACCAGTATCTGGAGATACAAACTTAGAAACTAAATTAGAAGATGGAAAATATTTATTAGCAATAAGTGATGGAATGGGCTCTGGTCCAGAAGCAATGAAAAGTAGTAAGGTTGCAATTAAAACTTTGGAAAGATTACTAACAGCAGGATTTGACAAAACAATGTCATTAAAACTTATTAATTCTATTTTAGAGATAACTCAAAAAGACGATATGTATGCAACTTTAGATGTAGAAATATTAGACTTATACAGTGGAATTATGGAATTTGTAAAAAATGGGGCATGTCCTACATATTTAAAAAGAAATAAAGAAGTTCAATTACTAAAAGCAAATACACTTCCAGCAGGAGCTATAGAAAAAATGGACCTAGAAGTATATGACTGCGATTTACAAGATGGGGATATTATAGTAATGTGTAGTGATGGTGTAATAGAGTCTAATGACGAATATATAAACAAAGAAGTATGGGTAAAATATTTATTAGAAGATATGCAAACAGATGATGCTCAGAAGATAGCAGATATATTGTTAAAAGAAGCTATAGACAATGATTATGGAACACAAAAAGACGACATGACAGTTATTGTGGCAAAAATAAGCAAGAAAATAAGATAATTAAAAAAAGAATATAGTAAAAATGAGTAAATCAAGTAAAATAATCGTAATAGATCAAGTAAAAATTAAGCATAAAGTAAAGCAATAAAGTAAAAAGTAAGAAATATTTAAATATTTGGAATAACCTTAGTTTAAGTATTTCTTACTTTTTTATTATACATTTTTATGAAGCTTTTTTATTAATTATTACTTTAATATATTCTCCTAATTCTTGATCAGAGAGTTGTAATAAATCAATTAATTTTTTTAAGATATCAGTTCTAGGAAGGCAATTTTCTTGGTCTATTCTTATGTATTGTCTTAAACTTATTTCTAATAAATTTGCCATTTTTTCTTGGGTATAACCCATAATTTTACGTTTTTCTTTAATCACGGTAACATCACCATATAAATTATGTCATAATTTGTCATATAATCATATTGACATTAAATGTCACCATTTATATAATATAGGTACAATTTGTTCTAGTTAAAAATAACTATAGTATAAATTAAGGAGGAAACAGAGGATGAAAAACAAAGGAATAACGCTAATAGCGTTGGTAGTAACAATTGTTGTTCTTTTAATATTAGCAGGAATAACAATAAGTCTAGTGTTTGGTTCAAATGGAGTAATAAAAAAGCCAACAAGACAGTAAAGAACAAACAGAAATAGGAGAAATGAGAGAAAAGCTAGAAATGGCAAAAGTACCAGTATATGCAGATGGAAATGGCTCATATAAAGTACAAGATTATTGGAATAGAATAGAAAGTGAAGGATTAATAGCAGAT
>UMHH01034993.1_pt1 | contig 15734 bp, 14 predicted proteins | sample 1965491 | NCBI WGS metagenome assembly UMHH01 (sample SAMEA4836094, study PRJEB28245) | human gut metagenome | biome: gut microbiome; material: fecal sample | place: Denmark | collected 2008
CCGCGATAACTCGAGAAACTCGCAAAGCGTGTTTCTCGTAGTTGCGAGTTACATATGTTCTTTATTTAAGAGAGCAGTTTTCATTTCATATAATTTGTCGGATAAATCAACGTAGATTTCCTGTGGATTTACAAAACGTTTTGTCTCATCCCAGATGGTATCTTTTTCTCTGGTGCAGTAACGCTGAATATCCATAACACTTGGAGATTCGTAAACACATTCGCCCTTCTGGAAAACCGGAACAAGAAGTTCACGCAGTGTATAGCTTCCACCAGGAAGAGTTGTTTTCTTCCATGGGGCGTTCGGGTCAAAGAGCTTCATGTCCTTGGATTCATCAAAGACTTCGCCCACCAGACAGATAAGGTCAGCCTTAATCTTACCGGTTTCTTTATCATAAATACGATAAACATTTTTATTGCCAGGATTTGTAACTTTTTCCACATTTTCGGAAAGCTTAATCTTTGGAATGAATTCACCGGCTTCATTCTGGATAGCAGCCAGCTTGTATACACCACCGAAAGCAGGATTGTCTTTGGAAGTAATTAAGTTGGTTCCAACACCCCAGGAAGTAATGGTAGCCCCCTGAATCTTTAAGCTTTCAATCAGATACTCATCCAGATCATTGGAAGCGGAGATAACTGCGTCCGGGAATCCGGCATCATCTAACATTTTGCGGACTTTCTTGGAAAGATAAGCAAGGTCGCCACTGTCCATACGGATTCCGTAGTAGGTAAGCGGAATGCCGGCATCTCTCATTTCTTTAAATACCTTGATGGCATTTGGCATACCGGATTTTAAAGTATCATAGGTATCGACAAGAAGGATGCAGGCAGATGGATAAAGCTTTGCATATTTCTTAAAGGCGGTATATTCATCCGGAAAACTCATAATCCAGCTATGAGCGTGGGTTCCAAGTACCGGGACGTCAAACATCTGACCGGCAAGGACGTTGGAAGTACCTTTACAGCCGCCGATAACAGCAGCTCTGGCGCCGTAGGTTCCGGAATCAGGACCCTGGGCGCGTCTTAAACCGAATTCCATGACGCCATCACCCTGGGCAGCGTAGCATACACGGGCAGCCTTGGTGGCAATCAGGCTCTGGTGGTTGATGATATTTAAGACTGCAGTTTCGATTAACTGGGCTTCCATAATCGGAGCAACCACTTTTACAAGAGGCTCTCTTGGAAAAATCAGAGTTCCTTCCGGAATTGCATAGATATCACCGGAGAATTTAAAGTTACTTAAATAAGTTAAAAAGTCTTCATCAAAGATGGATAAACTTCTTAAATAGGAAATATCCTCTTCGTCAAAATGAAGATTCTTGATATAGTCAATCATCTGGTCTAATCCCGCGCAGACTGCATAACCGCCATCACATGGATTGGTGCGGTAAAAAGCGTCAAAAACAGCCACATCACGGTTGCCGGTTTTAAAGTATCCCTGCATCATTGTCATCTCATAAAGATCAGTCAACAATGTCAAATTTAATGTACTCATATGTGATATTCCTTTCTTTTACATCTGTAAATACAGGTGTCTTGTCAGATGAATTATAGACTTTTACTTACAAAAAAGCAAGTAATGAGTATAAATATGCTTCATTATAACCATTTTTTCCGGATTTGCAAAGTTTATGATAAAATATATGAGAAAAAGTTTATAAAAATTTTATGATTTCACTTATTTTTCTTGTAATGGAGGTAGGCATTTGCTACAATAAATGGGAGAAAATATTTTATACTAATGGAGGATGTATTATAATGAGTGAAGAAAATTTCAACACTGAAAATGGAACGAATGAGCAGACATATAGCCAGCCACAGCAGACGTATAGCCAGCCACAGCAGACATATAGTCAGCCACAGCAGACATATAGCCAGCCACAGCAGGCATATGAACAGCCACAGCAGGCATATGAACAGCCACAGCAGAATTATGACCAGCAGGCTTATAACCAGAATCAGCAGTATGCACAGCAGAACTATGGTTATGACCAGTCCCAGCAGGGATATGGAACTTATCAGCAGCCACAGCAGCAGGCATATGGAAGCTTCGACCAGACACAGTATGGTTACAACCAGCCGGCTTCATCCGGAAAAGGAATGGCAATTGCATCCATGGTACTGGGAATTATATCCATCCCGGCAATCTGTTTCTGGATTGTAGGACTTCCTTGTGCAATTGTAGGATTAATCCTTGGTATTCTTTATAATAAGAAAAACGAGCATTCACCAATGGCAACAGCAGGTATTGTCTGCAGTATTATTACCATTGCACTTCTGGTGCTGGTACTTATCCTGTGCATCGTTGGTGCAGTATCATTAAGTTCTTTGGAATATAGCTACTATTATTAAAAAGGAATTGGTGAAGCAGAATGTATCCAGATAACAGGAATCCATATCCGTTGAATCAAAATCAGAATCCGCAGTATGGGAATCCATACCCGCCGAATCAGAACCAGAATCCGCAGTATGGGAATCCGTACCCGCCGAATCAGAACCAGAATCCGCAGTATGGGAATCCGTACCCGCCGAATTACAATCAGCGTCCGGCAGATAACCGGAAAGAGGAGCCGGGAAAAGGTTTCGCAGTTGCATCCATGGTGTTGGGGCTGATTTCACTGGTATTATTTTGCACCGGAATCAATATTATAACTGCAATTCTGGCAATTGTTTTTGGAATTATACATCTGGTGAAACAAAAACAGAACCATGGAATGGCAGTTGCAGGTATTGTAACAGCTGTAGTTGGTATACTTGCATTTGTAACGTACTGGCTTTTGATTATTCATGCAGCAGGCAGAACCAGTGGGCCGGATGAATTCCTAAGACGTTATGAATATCAGTTTGATGGTGAAATGAAAGCACCGGATGACTATCAGGATTTAGAGGATTATCTGCAGCATAATTTTGAGAATTTTTAAGAAGAACATAAGAAGCATTGAATGGAGAATCAAATCTGTTCAGTGCTTTTTGCTTCCTTTATCTGGAAATACCGGAAAGTAAAAGGAAAGCACTAACCGTTGAAAAAAATAGTGCTTGACGCACAGATACACAAGTGTAATAATACAATAGTACAATCAAGACGATAACTGAAAGGAGAAGTTATGGAGGAGATTATGAAGGTAAAGGGTCTCAATAAGACCTTTACATTATCCCAGAAACAACAAAAGATTGAGAAAACCAATGAAAAGAAGCGAATTGCAGTGCATGATTTATCATTTACTTCTTATCGGGGAGAGGTGTTTGGACTGCTTGGACCAAACGGAGCCGGAAAGACAACCACACTTCGTATGCTGGCAACACTGATTAAACCGGATTCCGGAGATGCTGTTTTAGATGGCAGCAGTATTGTTAATGCACCGGAAGAAGTCCGCAGTAAGATCGGCTTTCTGACCAGTGAACTGAAATTAGAGGGCTTTTTTACACCAAATTATTTATATAATTTCTTTTCGGATTTATACGGAGTAGAGCCGGCTGTCCGGGATGAAAGAAAGAAGAGACTTTTTGACCGCTTCGGCATCACACAGTTTGCAGAAGTGAAAGTAAAGGATATGTCAACCGGTATGAAACAGAAGGTTTCTTTGGTTATTTCCTTAGTCCATGACCCGGAAATCATTATCTTTGATGAACCGACCAACGGACTTGATGTTCTGACAGCCAAAGTAGTAACGGATTTCCTGTTAGAGCTTAAGAAAGAAGGAAAGAGCATCATCGTTTCTACCCACATTTTCAGCCTGATTGAGAAAATCTGTGACAGAGTCGGAATTATCATCAAGGGAGAAATGATTATCTGCGATACATTAGAGGCAGTGAAAAATGGCAAATCATTAGAAGACAGATTCTTTGAAATCTATGAAGAAACGGTAGGTGAAGCAGAATGAGAAACAATCTTATGACAATTATAAAGAAAGAACTTGCCCGCTTCTTCGGGGATAAGAGAATGGTATTTACGACGATTTTGATGCCGGGCTTAATGATTTATATCATGTACAGCTTCATGGGCAGCGGACTGACCTCCAGATTTGAAGCAGATGAGGATTATACCTATCGTATTTATGCAGAAAATATGCCATCCACGGTTTCAGCCATGATAAAAGGCAGTGATATCAATGTGGAATATTTAGACCGGGATGGTGTCAGCGAAGAGGATATGAAGCAGGCGGTAACCGATAAAGATGCGGAAATGCTGATGGTATTTCCGGAAAATTTTGAAGCAGATGTACTGGCATATGACAGCATGACTGCTACCACACCGGCTCCGCAGGTAGCCTTATATTATAATTCCGCAGATACCGAATCCACGGCATGTTATCAGATTATGGCTTCTGTATTAGATGGATATGAAGCTTCTATGGCAAATAAGTTCGATGTCAACAGCGGTGACGAAGAATATGACCTTGCCAGCAAGGAAGACAGCACCGGACAGATTTTCTCCATGATGCTTCCAATGCTGCTTATGATATTCCTTTTCTCAGGATGTATGGCAATTGCACCGGAATCCATAGCAGGGGAAAAGGAGAGAGGAACTATTGCTACCTTATTGGTAACACCGATGAAACGTGGACAGCTTGCCATGGGAAAAATCATCAGCCTTGGTATTATCGGACTTTTAAGTGGAATTTCCAGTTTTGTGGGTACCATGTTATCCCTTCCAAAATTAATGGGAACAGAATCCAATGCAATGGATGCCAGCGTATACAGCGTCACCGATTATATCCTTTTATTGCTGGTGATTCTTACCACAGTATTGGTACTGGTTGGAGCATTAGCTGTAATTTCAGCATTTGCAAAGACAGTAAAGGAAGCCGGTTCTATGATTATGCCGCTGATGGTTGTGGTAATGGTAATTTCCGTTACATCCATGCTTGGAAGCGGAGCACCGAAGGAATTTTACTGGTATCTGATTCCTTTCTATAACAGTGTGCAGGGTATGACCGGAATTTTTGATTTCTCCTACAGCGGAATCAATATTGTGGCATGTCTTGTCAGCAACCTTATTTATACCGGTATTTTATCAATGGTACTGGCGAAAATGTTTGGCAGTGAGAAAATTATGTATTCCTAGAAAAAAATACTAGACAAATAGCTTTTATAGGACTAAAATAATGAAAAAACATAGAACAATAGAAAGCTATAACATCAGGTTATAACATCTATTTGCGACAAATGAATGGAGGATGTTATTATGGAAAAGAAGGACTTAGACTGGTCTAATCTTGGATTCGGTTATGTAAAGACCGATAAGAGATATGTATCAAATTTCAAAAACGGAGCATGGGATGAGGGAACTTTAACCGATGATGCAGATATTGTATTGAATGAATGCGCTGGTGTATTCCAGTATGCACAGACCGTATTTGAAGGATTGAAAGCATATACAACAGAGGATGGACATATCGTTACTTTCCGACCTGACTTAAATGCAAGCCGTCTTGCAGATTCAGCACGCAGACTGGAAATGCCGGTATTCCCGGAAGAGCGTTTTGTAGATGCAGTACAGAAGGTAGTAGAAGCAAATGCAGCATATGTTCCACCATATGGTTCCGGTGCAACACTTTACATCAGACCATACATGATGGGAACAAATCCTGTAATCGGTGTAAAACCAGCGGATGAATATCAGTTCCGTATGTTCTGTACACCGGTAGGACCATATTTCAAGGGTGGCGCAAAGCCAATTACCATCCGTGTCAGTGACTATGACCGTGCAGCACCTTGCGGAACCGGTAATATCAAAGCTGGTCTGAATTACGCAATGAGTCTTCATGCAATCGTAACTGCACATGCAGACGGATTTGATGAGAATATGTACTTAGACCCTAAGACAAGAACTAAGGTAGAAGAGACAGGTGGAGCAAACTTCATCTTCGTTACCAGGGATAATAAACTGGTTACACCGAAGTCAGATTCTATTCTGCCATCCATTACACGTCGTTCACTGGTATATGTTGCAGAACATTATCTTGGAATGAAAGTAGAACACAGAGAAGTATACTTCGATGAAGTAAAAGACTTCGCAGAGGCAGGACTTTGCGGAACAGCAGCAGTTATTTCTCCAATCGGAAAGATTGTTGACCACGGCAAAGAAATCTTAATTCCAAGTGGAATGGAAGAAATGGGACCTGTAACAAAGAAACTTTATGATACTCTGACCGGAATCCAGATGGGACGTATTGAAGCTCCGGAAGGATGGATTAAGAGAATCCTGTAAGAGACATATTGTAAATGAAATATAAGAAACACGCATTGCGGGTTTCCTACATAAACGAGAGGCAGTATCCGGAAGGATGCCGCCTCGTTTTGTGTTGTTCAGTATTTGTAAGAAGCTGCCAGAAATCTGTAAGAAGCTCCCGGTGGCAGCATCTGTAGATATAGAAAATTTGAAAATAAGAATTGACATTTAAAAATACAGGTTCTATACTTATTAAGAATATAAAAAGACGATGACGAAGAGAGTAGTTTTCCATGGAAAGTCAAAGAGAGCCGGGGCAGGTGGAAACCGGCATGAGTAAATGGAAAATGAAAATCACTTCCAAGTTGCAGTTCGAACAGGCAAAGCTGCGTTAGTAGAAACTGACGGATTTCCCCCGTTATGGGAACGTATATGCGAAGCAGAAAGCTTCAAGTATGTTGTAACAAGGTGGTTAGAAACGTCAGGCGCGCGTCCTTATTACAGGACGGCGCCTTTTTCTTTACAGGAAATTGTTTTCCTGTAAAGTAAAAAACGCTCTGCGAGGATGCACACTGCGGCGTATAAGGTAGATGTCGCAAGCGACCGCCGCAGGCACGAGAATGTGCCAAGGCACATTCCTTTTTACGCAGGTAGCGAGGAACTGAAATTTTAAGGAGGACTAACATGTACGAAAAAGTTTCCCCAAATCTAAATTTTGTGGACAGAGAAAAGCAGACTGTAAAATTCTGGAAAGACAATGATATTTTTAAGAAAAGTATGGAGAACCGGAAAGAAGGCGAGACCTATACTTTCTATGATGGACCGCCAACTGCAAATGGTAAGCCACATATCGGTCACGTATTAACCCGTGTTATCAAAGACATGATTCCAAGATACCAGACTATGAAGGGCAAATATGTCCCACGTAAAGCCGGATGGGATACCCATGGACTTCCGGTAGAGCTGGAAGTAGAAAAGCTTTTAGGCTTAAACGGAAAAGAGCAGATTGAAGAATATGGTATGGAGCCATTCATCAAGAAATGTAAAGAATCCGTATGGAAATACAAAGGAATGTGGGAAGATTTTTCAGGAACCGTTGGATTCTGGGCTGATATGGAAAACCCATATGTAACCTATGATGATAATTTCATTGAATCTGAGTGGTGGGCTCTTAAGAAAATCTGGGATAAGAAGCTGTTATACAAAGGTTTCAAGATTGTTCCTTACTGCCCGAGATGTGGAACTCCGCTTTCTTCCCAGGAAGTAGCACAGGGATATAAGACGGTAAAAGAACGTTCCGCAATCGTAAGATTCAAAGTAATCGGAGAAGATGCATATTTCCTGGCATGGACCACAACTCCATGGACACTTCCATCTAACGTTGCACTTTGTGTAAACCCGGACGAGACTTACTGTAAAGTAAAAGCTGCTGACGGATATACTTATTATATGGCAGAAGCACTGTTAGATAAGGTACTTGGTAAATTTGCGGATGAAGAAAATGGCGTAAAAGCATATGAAGTATTGGATACTTTTCCAGGAAAGTCCTTAGAGTACAAGGAATATGAGCCATTATTTGACTGCGCAAAGGAAATCTGTGAGAAACAGCATAAGAAAGGCTACTATGTAACCTGTGATACTTATGTAACCATGACAGATGGTACCGGTATCGTTCACATCGCACCTGCATTTGGTGAAGATGATGCCCAGGTTGGACGTAGATACGAACTTCCATTTGTCCAGCTGGTAGACGGAAAAGGAGAACTTACCAAAGAGACTCCATATGCCGGTGTATTTGTAAAGAAAGCAGACCCGATGGTATTAAAAGACCTGGAAGAAAAAGGACTACTCTTTGATGCACCAAAATTTGAACATGAATATCCACACTGCTGGCGTTGTGATACTCCTCTGATTTACTATGCAAGAGAATCCTGGTTCATTAAGATGACCGCAGTAAAAGAGGATTTGATCCGCAATAACAATACCGTAAACTGGATTCCGGAATCTATCGGAAAAGGACGTTTCGGTGACTGGCTTGAAAATATTCAGGACTGGGGTATTTCCCGTAACCGTTACTGGGGAACTCCGCTTCCTGTATGGGAGTGTTCCTGTGGACATCAGGAGTGTATCGGAAGCCGTGCAGAATTAGCCGAGCGCAGTGGCAATCCGGATGATGCCAAAGTAGAATTACATCGTCCATACATTGATGCAGTAACCTTCAAGTGCCCGGATTGTGGCGGCGAAATGCATCGTGTACCGGAAGTAATTGACTGCTGGTTTGACTCAGGAGCAATGCCATTTGCACAGCATCATTATCCATTTGAAAATGAAGACCTCTTTAAACAGCAGTTCCCTGCACAGTTTATTTCCGAGGCAGTAGACCAGACCCGTGGATGGTTCTATTCCCTGATGGCAGAGTCTACCTTATTATTTAATAAAGCACCATATGAAAATGTTATCGTATTGGGACATGTACAGGATGAAAATGGACAGAAGATGAGTAAGTCCAAAGGAAATGCCGTTGACCCGTTTGATGCATTAGAGACTTACGGAGCAGATGCAATCCGCTGGTATTTCTACATCAATTCTGCACCATGGCTGCCAAACCGTTTCCATGGAAAGGCAGTACAGGAAGGACAGCGTAAATTCCTTGGAACACTTTGGAATACTTATGCATTCTTCGTGTTGTATGCAAATATTGATGAATTTGATGCAACCAAATATACACTGGATTATGAGAAACTTTCCGTTATGGATAAATGGCTTCTCTCCAAACTCAATACACTGATTAAGACTGTAGATAATAATCTGGGTAATTATCGTATTCCGGAAGCTGCAAGAGCACTGGATGAATTTGTAGATGAGATGAGTAACTGGTATGTAAGACGTTGTCGTGAGCGTTTCTGGGCAAAGGGCATGGAGCAGGATAAAATCAATGCATATATGACTCTTTATACTGCACTGGTAACTGTATGCAAGGTAGCAGCGCCGATGATTCCTTTCATGACAGAAGAAATTTACCAGAACCTGGTATGCAGCATCGACAAGCGTGCGCCGGAAAGCATCCATCTTTGCGACTATCCGGTGGCAAACGAGAGCTGGATAGACAGTGAATTAGAGAAAAATATGGACGAAGTATTGAAAATCGTTGTTATGGGCCGTGCCTGCAGAAATACTGCAAACATCAAGAACCGTCAGCCGATTGGAAATATGTTTGTAAAAGCACCATTTGAATTATCCGAATACTTTACAGAGATTATCGAAGATGAGCTGAATGTAAAGAAAGTGACATTTACAGAGGATGTCAGTGCATATACTAGCTATACCTTCAAACCACAGCTTCGTACCGTTGGACCGAAATTCGGTAAATATTTAGGCCAGATTCAGAAAGCACTTGCAGAATTAGACGGCAACAAGGCAATGGCTGAGCTTAAGAGCACAGGTGCACTGAAACTTGACAGTATAAGCGACGAAGTTGTATTATATGAAGAGGATTTACTTATCACCATGACACAGCAGGAAGGTTACATGACAGAAGGTGATAATGAAGTGACCGTAGTTCTTGATACGAACCTTACTCCGGAACTTTTAGAGGAAGGAATGGTAAGAGAATTAATCAGCAAAATCCAGACAATGCGTAAGGAAGCAGGATTTGAAGTAATGGATAAAATTACTGTTTCTTATAAGGCAGATCAGAAAGTAAAAGACATCTTCGCAAAATATGGGGAAGAAATTGCAAAAGAAGTTCTGGCTGAGAGTGTTGTGGCTGATACGGTGAGCGGATATCAGAAAGAATGGAACATTAATGGTGAAACGGTTGTGCTTGGCGTGGAAAAGAAATAAGCAGAATAAAGATAAGGGAGCGGAGCTGACAGTGGCTTGCTCCCTTTTTGCACAAAAAACACCGGAATCGAAACAAAAGGAGAACATTATGAAAAGCAAAATGTTTGAAAAGGAAACCTTCAAAAAAGAGGTAGTTGAGAACGTAAAATACCTCTATCGTAAGACAATGGATGAAGCAAGCGAGCAGGAAATTTTCCAGGCAGTATCCTACGTTGTAAAAGATGTAATCATTGACCAGTGGCTTGCAACCCAGCAGGAATTTGATAAAGCAGATCCAAAGATTGTATACTATATGTCCATGGAGTTCTTAATGGGCCGTGCATTAGGCAATAACCTGATTAACTTAACGGTATACAATGAAGTGAAAGAAGCTTTAGAGGAAATGGGAATCAACTTAAATGCCATAGAGGATCAGGAGCCGGACCCGGCACTTGGAAATGGTGGACTGGGAAGACTTGCTGCCTGCTTTATGGAATCTTTGGCAACTCTGGGATATCCGGCATATGGTTGTGGAATCCGTTACCATTATGGAATGTTCCGTCAGAAAATAGAAAATGGTTATCAGGTAGAAGAACCGGATAACTGGTTACAGAATGGATATCCATTTGAATTAAAACGTCCGGAATACAATTTCGAAGTAAAATTTGGTGGATATGTACGTGCAGAGGCACAGCCAGATGGAAGAACCAGATTCGTACAGGAAGGCTATCAGTCTGTAAAAGCAATTCCTTATGATATGCCAATCGTAGGTTATAACAATAATGTAGTAAATACATTGATGATCTGGGATGCAGAGCCAATGGAATGCTTCGAGCTGGATTCCTTTGATAAAGGTGATTATCATCGTGCAATCGAACAGCAGAACCTTGCAAAGAACTTAGTAGAAGTTCTCTATCCGAATGATAACCATATCGCAGGAAAAGAGCTTCGTTTAAAACAGCAGTACTTCTTTGTATCTGCCAGCTTACAGCGTGCGATTGCAAGATTTAAGAAGAATCATCCAGACATTCATATGCTTCCTGAAAAAGCAGTATTCCAGATGAATGATACCCATCCAACCGTAGCAGTTGCAGAGTTAATGCGTATCTTACTGGATGAAGAAGGCTTGGAGTGGGATGATGCATGGAATATTACAACAAAATGTTGTGCATATACCAACCATACCATCATAGCAGAAGCATTAGAGAAATGGCCAATCGAGATTTTCTCAAGACTGCTTCCTAGAATTTACCAGATTGTGGAAGAAATCAACCGTCGTTTTGTACTGGAAATCCAGCAGAAATATCCTGGAGATAACCACAAGGTTGAGAAGATGGCAATTATATATGATGGTCAGGTAAAAATGGCTCATCTGGCAATCTGTGCAGGATATTCTGTAAATGGTGTAGCGGCACTTCATACAGAAATCCTTAAGAAACAGGAATTAAAAGATTTCTACGAGATGTTCCCGGAGAAATTTAATAATAAGACCAATGGTATTACACAGCGTCGTTTCTTAATGCATGGAGATCCATTACTTGCAGACTGGGTAACCAAATATGTTGGAAAAGACTGGATTACAGACCTTTCCCGCATCAAGAGATTAGAGTTCTATGCAGATGATGAAAAGGTTCAGCAGGAATTCTTAAATATCAAATATCAGAACAAGCTGCGTCTTGCATCTTATATCGAAGAACACAACGGAATTGAAGTAAATCCTCGTTCTATCTTTGATGTACAGGTAAAACGTCTGCATGAGTACAAACGCCAGCTCTTAAATATTCTTCATGTAATGTATCTTTACAATGAATTAAAAGAGCATCCGGATATGGAATTCATTCCAAGAACCTTCATTTTCGGAGCAAAGGCAGCAGCAGGCTACCGCAATGCAAAACTTACTATCAAATTAATCAACTCTGTTGCAGATGTCATCAACAATGATAAGTCCATCAACGGAAAGATTAAGGTTGTATTTATCGAAGATTACAAGGTATCCAATGCAGAAATCATTTTTGCAGCAGCAGATGTCAGCGAGCAGATTTCTACTGCAAGTAAGGAAGCTTCCGGAACCGGTAATATGAAGTTCATGCTGAATGGAGCACTTACCATCGGAACCATGGACGGTGCAAACGTTGAGATGGCGGAAGAAGTCGGCAAAGAAAACATGTTTATCTTCGGTATGAGCTCTGACGAAGTGATTGCTCATGAGCAGAAACGTGATTATGATCCAATGCAGATTTTCAACAATGACCAGGATGTCCGTAAAGTTCTGATGCAGTTAATCAACGGATTCTATTCACCAAATGATCCGGAACTGTTCCGTGACCTTTACAACTCACTGCTGAATACACAGTGCACACAGTACGCAGATACTTACTTTATTTTGGCAGACTTCCGTTCTTATGTGGAAGCACAGAAGAAGATTAATGCTGCATATGCAGATGAAAAGGAATGGGCTAGAAAAGCAATCTTAAATATTGCAGCTTCCGGCAAATTCTCATCTGACCGTACTATTCAGGAATATGTGGATGATATCTGGCACCTGAACAAAATCACTGTTATAGTAGATGACAAAGCAGAATAAAATTAAGAAATAAAAGCATAAGCATAAAAACAGAAAGAGGCAGCAGCCCGGCAGGGCTGTTGCCTCTTTCTGCTAGAAAAATGTACTTGTATTCAATGGGCTTATTTGTTACAATCAACACAAAGCATATATTCTGATTTTCGAATGGCGAAAGCCAGTCTAAATTTCTAGTATCAATTCAATGAATTCTATGCTTTTAAATTCTAATAACAATTAATGAACGCATAGTGCATTGAAGAGACGGAAGTTTAGGAAAATATGAGATATATGCAATCCTGCTTTTCACTGCATTACATGGAACATTCATCTGTAGAGAATGCGTCCACTGAAAACCTGAAAAAGTTACACCGGATGGTAACTGCAGTAAAGCGGGATGGAGAGGTAGGTCTTGCATATATGAAGAGCTTTGAGAGAGAAGAAAGAATTCGCAAACAGGGCGAAGAAGAAGGCGAAATAGTAGGAAAAACGAAAGAAGTTATAAAGCTTGGACGCAGATTTGGAAAGTCAGAGAAAGAAATTATTCTATTGCTGCAGGAGGAACTGCATATAGATAAAGATGAGGCAGAAGATTTCCTGGAAAAGTATGATAAGTAAGACGATTAGAAAGAATGAGAGAATTACAACATGAGCAACAAATTGGCGAAGCATCAGAAACAAAAAGAACGATTAACCGGAAAGCAGAAGAAAGTTCTGTTCTGGAGTTGTTTTGCTGCTTTAAGCATAGCTTTTCTGGCGGTCTGGTTAAACGTATTTTTGACGTCGAATGCACTTCACAGGCAAATGGAAGAGATGGTATTAGGAGAAGATTATTATAGAGAAGATGTTGTGATAACGGATAAAAAGAGTGAAGATGCTACGGCGGATAATGCCATTTCTCAAAATTATTTCTTCTATTATCATGATGGCGAAACGAATGAATATAATAAGCGGATGCAGGTGCCGGGAAGTGTATATGCAGAATATAAAGTGGGAGATACCATAACTGCATATACCACAGATTATATAAAATATTCTTATAATAAAGCGGGCATTCTTCCGGATAAAAAATTTAGGAACAATGAATTAATGAAAGTAGCCGGAGTGGTGCTTGGGGCTGCAATAGGTTTCCTGAGTTTGTGGGGCTTATTAAACAGAAAGACAAATTAAGAACTATTATTTCAGGAGAAATTCAAGATGTTATATATTATGCGGCATGGAAAAACAGAATGGAATGCATTACATAAAATACAGGGAAGAACGGATATCCCATTAAATGAAGAAGGACGCCTGATGGCGGAAAAAGCATGGGAAGAGTATAAGGATTTACACATAGATGTGTGTTATTGTTCGCCACTGATAAGGGCTGTTGAGACAGCACAAATTGTGTTAAAAAACCGGAAAATTCCAATAATAAAAGACGAACGGCTGATGGAAATGAGTTTTGGCGATTATGAGGGAATCGAAAACAGCTTTGCTATTCCGGATTGCCCGATTAATATTTTGTTTCAAAAGCCGGGAGAATATCACGAATCGATAGGTGGAGCAGAAACCTGGGAGGAACTCTTTGCAAGAACCGGTGCATTTTTGAAGGAAGCGATAGAGCCACAGTTACAGGAGGAAAAGGATATCCTGATTGTGGGACATGGTGCGATGAATGCAAGCATTATCTGTCAGGTGAAAGGTATGCCGATTGAGGAGTTTTGGAGTGCAGGGCTGGAACAGTGTAAAATTTTGGAACTGTAGATTTAGAAAGATGATGAAGTATGATATGTGATTGGAATGGAAAGAAGCTGTAACATGAGTAAATTAGAGAGGACGATAAAATTAATTATTATAGTGGTTGGTTCAGTCGTTGCTGCATATGGCATTACACTGGCATTGTATGCGGGATTTGGTGGTGCAACCCTTGCGGTATTATGGCAGGGAATTTCGAAAACATTTCATATAAGTATCGGTATGGCATCCCATCAAATAGAACTCCCAACTGTTGCTCAGTTATTGTGGACGAACCTGAAGCCATTGCGGTATAACTTTGAGAAAGTACCAGACTGACCGCAAGCACAATTGAACACATAAATTTTACAATCTTTGTTTTTGCCATACTTTTATCCTCCCATGTTTTGATTCAGTTTTTCTTGATTCCAATAAAAACTTAATTTTACTAGCAAGCCTTTTCTTTCCACATCTATAGTTGCATAAAGTTCATCACCTCCATAAACATAAAGCTCATCATCAACCGATTTCCATACAACATTTATATCACTTAAATTGTAAGCTCTAAATATAAATACATTTTCTTCCACAATTTGTTTTGATATTATTTCTATGTCTTCTGTATTTTTTACATAATACTCTAGTATAAAATCACCATTATGCTTATAGTCATCTTCCGCATAAATAACATTACCCTCAAAATAATTTTTTTTGCCCAAATACAATTCTAAGGAGTTCATTCCATAATCAAATGTATGATCCACCCCTGATGCCGAACCCATCATTGTACACAATATTCCAAAAAATACCACCCAAAATCCATAGATAAAATAAAATTTTTTCTTTTTGCATTTTTTATCTCTATATCTGCCAAAGCACATTACATGCGTTATCTGATGTGCGAAGAAGAACGTTAAAAATAATGATAGCGCTAAATAGTAAACTTTCAAATTGTTCTCACCTCTCATCATGCATAATATATTCATTTAGTTATTCATATATTTTTCTGTATAAAAACCATAATAATTATTATACAATAAAATTTAATTCTAATGTTGAAAAATATTGTTTACTTTTTTTGCTTCTATTTGTAAATGACAAAATAATTTTGTACACAATAATATAAACTAAAATCAATATATAGTATCGTGAATCACGAACTGTTCCAATAGCAATAAAAAATATAGTAGTCAATATAATTAGTATTGAAAAAACAGTAAAAATAATTTTTTTCATAAATATCTCCTATCGAAATTGTAACCCTTAATTGCATAAAAACGTTATACAACAATTAATGTGTTCATTCTACTTATTCTTTAAATTTAGTTGTACGCTTTACTTACCTAAAATATCAACGAATTTAACATCATTTTCATTTACATAGACACAGTATAACATAATTCCTGTGCCTATGACAGCAATGGAAATATGGCTTCTTGAAAGAGCAGAGCCATTATATAAG
>UMHH01059929.1_pt1 | contig 15460 bp, 10 predicted proteins | sample 1965491 | NCBI WGS metagenome assembly UMHH01 (sample SAMEA4836094, study PRJEB28245) | human gut metagenome | biome: gut microbiome; material: fecal sample | place: Denmark | collected 2008
GGGCTTGATGGGCAGGTTCTCCTTGACGATCTTGCGCATCTCTTTTTCGATGTTGGCCAGATCCTCGTCGCTCAGCTTCTGGTCGCCCAGATCGACATCGTAGTAGAAGCCGTTCTCGGTGGCAGGGCCGAAGGCAAAATCAGCCTGCGGATACAGGCGCTTGATGGCCTGTGCCATAACGTGAGCAGCGGTGTGACGGATAACGTGCAGCTCCTGATCCTGCGGGCACTCGTCCACATGACCGTCCTTGTAGATGATCTTCATAGTAGATTCTCCTTTGACAATGTGGTGTTGAACAAAAACAAAAAGCGCTTCACCCCGTAAAACTCACGGGATGAAGCGCCGATCAAATGTCTGCGTTCCACGGTTCCACCCGAATTGCGCGCTCCCCGGCGGGGAAACGCGCCCCTCGCAGTGCTGTAACGGGCACGCCCGGCAGAGGTTCGCCTCTGCACTCTGCGGTGGTAGAAGCCGGGGTCATGGCAGGCTGCTTGCAGCACCCGGAAACCCGGGGCAGCCCTCTCTGCGGCATGAAAAGCGGGGCTTCAGTTTGTCCGCATCAATGTTTTGGACAGGATGAAACTACGCTGATTGTAGCACGCCAGAGCAAAAAAATCAAGGGATAGCGGCAGAAATATACTTTTTTATGCGCCCTGCTTCTCCACGCTGCGCACAGCCAGCGCCTTAGCGGGCTTCATCAGCAGCACGCAGACACCGTTAAAGATCACAGAGCCCACGATAAAGATGATAAAGAACTGCGGCAGATGGGCGGTCAGGGCGGGGATATCGATGCAGGCCACGGTCAGGTAGGCAAAGCCCACGTTGTTCAGCACCTTGGGTGCGTAGGGGTGCAGGATGATGAGGATGAACAGCACCACGGCCAGCGGCAGGATAAAGCCGAGGAAATCGCCCAGAATGGGGGTCAGGGCACTGATGGACAGCAGCGCCGCCACAGTGAGCACCAGACCCACAAGGCCGCCCAGCTCCACAGTGACAAGGCGATCCTTCACATCGCCCTCCAGCGTGAACATCATGATGTTGCTCAGGAAGATCAGCCAGCTGTACTCCATGCCGGTCAGGTGGATGATGGCATTTGCGATCAGGATCCAGACCAGCAGCATCAGGCGGAAGTAAAGCAGGAAACGCTTGGTTACGGTCTCGTTCATAGGGGTGTCCTCTCTTTCTCGTCTGTATTGACAAGTGTTTCTTTTCAAATATGCGGACATTTTGGCAAGTAACACTTGCATTGAACAGGACGAGTATACAATACTTTCCAGGAAAAGACAATAGTTTGGCAAGTAAAAGTTGCATTGTATATAAATTTGGTATGGCAGGGGAGCCGGGGATGCAGACCGAAGGGGTACTTCCCTGAGCGGGTTCTGTTCCTCGTCAAAACCGCAAAACTGTATTTTCTACAAGTACAGTTTTCAGGGCAATTTTGCAAAAGCTTACAAAAAACGTGATTTGAGGCGTCAAAATGCCTGAAAACACTTTCTCTTTTTTGCCGTATATGCTATAATGACAACTGTTCTCGCGTAAGAAACAAGAAAGTGTGCGCGTTAGGCGTACAGCATAAGAGGAGTGTTACGATATGAAAACCTTGAAAGCGGTTGTAGCAAAATACAACCAGACCAGCCTGATCCTGCGCATCCTGATCGGCCTGGCAGTCGGTTCGGTGCTGGCGCTTGTTGCGCCGGGCGCGGGTTGGGTCGGCGAGCTGGGCAGCCTGTTCGTCGGTGCGCTGAAGGGCATTGCCCCGGTGCTGGTGTTCGTCATTGTGGCAAGCGCACTGGCACAGGGCTCGTCCAAGCTGGACCGCCGCTTTGGCACCGTGATCTGGCTGTATATGCTCACCACCTTTCTGGCGGCAGCCATTGCGGTCATCACCAGCTTTATGTTCCCGGTCAAGGTGGTACTGGCCGATGCGGCACAGTCTGACGTGATCCCGCAGGGCTTGGGCGAGGTGCTGAGCACCCTGCTGACCAACTTTGTGGCCAACCCCGTCAGCGCCCTGATGAACGGCAACTACATCGGCATCCTGTTCTGGGCCTGTATGTTCGGCATTGCCATGAAGAAGATCGGCGCAGAGAGCACCAAGGTCTTTCTGGCAAACACCGCCGATGCTGTTTCCCAGATCGTGCGCTGGATCATCAATCTGGCCCCCTTCGGCATCATGGGTCTGGTGTACACCAATGTTTCCGGCAACGGTCTGGCCATCTTTACCCAGTACGGCAAGCTGCTGGCGCTGCTGGTGGGCACCATGCTGTTCATGGCGCTGATCGTTTCCCCCTTTATCATGTTCGTTTACCTGCGCCGCAACCCGTACCCGCTGGTATTCCGCTGCCTGAAGGAATCCGGCCTGACCGCTTTCTTCACCCGCAGTTCTGCAGCCAACATCCCTGTGAATATGTCCCTGTGTGAAAAGCTGGGTCTGGACAAGGATATGTACTCCGTATCCATCCCGCTGGGCGCTACCATCAACATGGACGGTGCCGCCATCACCATTACCATCATGACGCTGGCAGCGGCTAACACCTTGGGCATTCAGGTGTCTTTGCCCGCCGCCATCGTGCTGAGCGCCATGAGCGCTCTGGGCGCCTGCGGCGCTTCCGGCGTGGCTGGCGGCTCCCTGCTGCTGATCCCCATGGCCTGCTCGCTGTTCGGCATCTCCAACGACATCGCCATGCAGATGGTGGGCGTGGGCTTCATCATCGGCGTGGTGCAGGACTCGGTAGAGACCGCGCTGAACTCTGCCGGTGACGTGGAATTTGCCGCCACCGCCGAGTATCACCAGTGGCTCAAGGAAGGCAAGCCCCTGCCGGCTTTCCTGAAGGGCTGATCGTATCCCAGCACAAACAAAGCAGCCGCTGCACGAGAAAGTGCAGCGGCTGCTTTGTTTGTTGTAATGAAATTCACCCAAACAGCACCACGGCGTAGCTTACGCCGTCCTTTACCACATAGGCAACGCCCAGTTTGGTCTTGCCCTTTGCGGCTTTGGTCATGGCTTCGGGGTAAGTGCCGTCCTTCGGCAGAACAAAGGTGATGGAATCGTCCTTCGACGACCACTCGGCGGTTTTGATATCGAAGCCCGGAACAAAATCGTTCAGACCAAAAGTCCCCATGCTCAGGTTTTCAAACGCGGCGGCATAGTTTTCCTCTTTCAAAAATGCTCGTGCCTCATTATTTGCATTACCGACGCGGTAAAGTTCAGTCTTATTGTCGTTGGTGTCGCAGGACACCGAGGTGCCGGCGACCCAGTTCGCAATGCTGTAAGCTTTTTCGCTCAGGTCCTCGTTATAAGTCATTTCCTCGTTATAAATCATTTTGAATTTATCGCACAGCGCCTTTGCGCTTTCGGCGTCCGAGCGCTTGGGGCTCATCGGTGCGCCTACGCTGGCATCGCAGGCGGTGAACACGGTCAGTGCCATCAAGCTGACCAGCAGGCAGGCCAGTAATTTCTTCCAGTTTTTCATAGAACGATGCTCCTTTCCGTTCCGGGGTCGTTGCGGGTCTGCGTCCGCACGGACGCAGTTCTTTTTGCTTTCTTCTGCATCCATGATACCTTTTTTTAGCGGGAAATGCAATCATTTTGGCGCAAAAAAGCAGGCTGCCGTGCAAAAAACACGGCAGCCTGCGGAAAAAGCTTTATTTTGCGTACTCCACAGCGCGGCTCTCGCGGATGACGTTGACCTTGATCTGGCCGGGGTAATCCAGCGTATCCTCGATCTTTTTTGCGATGGAGCGTGCCAGCAGGATGACCTGATCATCGCTGATGACGTCGGGCTTGACCAGAATGCGCACCTCGCGGCCTGCCTGTACGGCAAAGGCCTGCTCCACGCCCTCGAAGCTGGAGGAGATCTCCTCCAGATTTTCCAGACGCTTGACGTAGCTTTCCACGTTCTCGCGGCGGGCACCCGGGCGGGCGGCGCTGATGGCGTCGGCAGCCTGAATGATGAAGGCCAACGGGGTCTTGGGCTCCACGTCGCCGTGGTGTGCCTCAATGGCGTGGATGATCTGGGTGTTCTCCTTATACTTGCGGCAGATGTCCACGCCGATCTGGACGTGGCTGCCCTCGATCTCGTGATCCAGTGCCTTGCCGATATCATGCAGCAGACCGGCGCGGCGTGCCATGGTAACGTTCACGCCCATCTCGCCTGCCAGCAGACCGGCCACCCAAGCCACTTCCATGCTGTGGGTCAGGGCGTTCTGGCCAAAGCTGGTGCGGTACTTCAGCCGGCCGATCAGCTTGATCAGGTCGGGGTGCAGGCCGTGGATGCCCAGCTCCATCACTGCACGCTCGCCCTCGCGCTTCATCTGCAGTTCCAGATCGTGGCGGCACTTTTCCACCGTCTCCTCGATGCGGGCGGGGTGGATACGGCCATCGCCGATCAGGCGCTCCAGCGTCATGCGGGCCACCTCGCGGCGGGTCTGGTCGAAGGAGGACAGGGTAATGGCCTCCGGGGTATCGTCGATGATCAGATCCACGCCGGTAGCGGTCTCCAGTGCGCGGATATTGCGGCCCTCGCGGCCGATGATGCGGCCCTTCATCTCATCACTGGGCAGCGGCACCACACTGACGGTAGTCTCGCTGCAATGGTCGGCAGCGCAGCGGCTGACGGCCTGTCCGATAAGGTTGCGGGCGATGTTATCGCAGTTTTCCTTCAGGTCGGTCTCGTAGGCGGCAACGCGCACGGCCTTTTCGTGGGTCAGCTCCTCGTCCACCTTATGCAGCAGCACCTCGCGGGCGTCCTCCTGGCTCAGGCCGGCCAGCGTTTCCAGACGCTCCATCTCCTTGGCGCGCAGAGCGTCGATCTCTGCCAGACGCTCCTCGGCCTCGGCAGCGCGCTTTTTCAGCTCTTCTTCCTTCTTTTCCAGCGCCTCGGTCTTGCGGTCCAGCGCTGTCTCCTTCTGGTCGATGCGGTTCTCCTGACGGCTGATCTCCGCACGGCGCTGCTTGATTTCCTTGTCGGCCTCTGCCTTCTGGGCATCGACCTCGGCTTTCAGACGGAAAGCCTCATCCTTTGCTTCCAGAACCGCTTCCTTGCGCTTCTGGTCAGCGGTCTTGATCGCCTCGTTCACCAGCCGGGTAGCCTCGGCCTCGGCGCTGCCGATCTGGGCTTCGGCAGTCTTTTTACGGTTGTTGTAACCAATAAAATAGCCCGCAGCCACGCCGACAACAGCAACGATCAAGGCCACGATCACTCCGATCGCGGTCATTGCGTTCACTCTCCTTTGTTTCAATTCAATGCAAAATTAAAAGCAGGAGACGCTGCGCAGCAGGACACGGGCAATGATATAGAAAGAGCTTTCAATGCAAAAAGTGACACCAAAACCATACGCACCACCCAAAACCGGCGGCACGGGCAAAAGCATACGGCTTTTCTCTTTACGGTTCCATTTTATATCAAACAGGCACGCTTTGCCTGAAACGGGTACAGGGGTCACACAGAAACCTGCGTACAGCGTCTTTGATTCCATACTACTAAATATAGTACGAAACATTTGCCCGCTTGTCAAGAGGAAAACCCTGCCCGCGGAACATTTTGTGCAGAAAAACAAAAATAAGATGGCTGCGGCAGGCACCCCCTCAGTCATCGCTGCGCGATGCCAGCTTCCCCGAGGGGGGAGCTGGCACGCCGTCAGACGTGACTGAGAGGGTTCTCTCCCCAAACCAAAAAGGCTGCCCCGGAGAACGGAGCAGCCCTTCTGGTTTATGATGAAGAGAAGAAAATGAAGGAGAATAGCTTATTATTTGGCGGCTTTTTCGCCCTCCGGGAAGATGATCTTATTCACAAAGAAGAAGATGACCATGGAGATGCCGCCGTTGAGCACGGTGGTGCCGATGTTGTAGATGAAGTCCGGTACCAGCAGACCGGCCACCGCCACCCAGATGCAGTTGATGGAGTTGACGATGCAGGTGATGATGCAGAAGGCCAGCACATACCAGCCGATCTGCTTTGCCAGATTGCCCTTGCTGCGGAACACAAAATTGCGCTGGATGGGGAAGTTGATGCACTCGCCGATGACCATGGCGATCATGTAGGCGCAGAAGTAGGGCAGGCCGCCGTGGGCGGCATCGTAGCCGAGGATGTTCCACTTGAAGGTCTCGCCGAAGAGGGTAATATCGATGCCCGGCCAGCCGAAATCCACCACCGGCAGGCTTGCAAAGGCCTTGGGCAGAAATTGCAGCAGCAGGTACTTGAACACCGTGATGAGGTTGGACACGATGACGAATAGGCCGCCCTCGCGCACCCACTTGGCAGCGGCGGGGTGCTTTGCCGCAAAGTTATTCCAGAAATTCATAGCCTGCTTCCTTTCAGCTGTTTTTCAAGCGCTCTTCCATGCGGCTGTTCAGCACGAGGTTCTTCACGGCCTCAAAAATCACCCGCACAAGACCGATGATCCAGAAGCCCTGCAGCTCCATCACGATGCCGTCCACCATGCCCATGCTGATAGCGCCGTTGGTCATTTTGGCCAGCGCCCGCAGAGGCATATTGTACTGGAACAGGATGTTCAGGTCGGGCTTGCCCTTTTTGATGCTGCGGCGCAGCAGGGTGCCCAGCACGGCAGCCGCCAGCCAGCCGATGGGGCTGCGTCCGTGCCCCATCTCGCCCAGCGTCATGTTGCGGTCGATGTGCACCTTGTTCTCCGGGATGGGACGGCCCAGCAGCGCCTCAAACTCCGCGTCCGGCACCTTCTGCACCTGTGCAGTGCGGTAATGTGCAAGGTCTTTGCCCGCGTAGGGGTCGGGTGCGCCGGTGCCCGCCACCGTGACAGCGGCAGTCAAGCGGATGTCGGCGCTGGAAGCGCCCACCAGCAGCTGATAGCTGCCGCCCTCTACCTCCCAGCGGTCGGTCTTGACGTTCCAGTAGCGGAACGCCTTATCGTCCAGCGGGATGGTGACGGTCTTGCTCTCTCCGGCTTCCAGCTGCACCTTGGCAAAGCCCTTCAGCTCCTTGACGGGGCGGAAAACTTTTGCATCCGGCTTTGCCACATACAGCTGCACCACCTCGGCACCTGCACAGCTGCCGGTGTTGGTGACAGTCAGGGTCACGCCGGTTTCGTCTGCTTTCAGGTCACTGTACGCAAAGCTGGTGTAGCTCAGGCCGTAGCCGAAGGGGAAGGCGGTGGGCACACCGGCGGTGTCGTAGTAGCGGTAGCCCACATACAGTCCCTCGCGGTACTCCACGGTGGGACCGTCGCCGCCGAAATGCTCCTTTGCGGGGGTGTCGGCGTAGCTGCGCGCCCAAGTCTCAGCCAGCTTACCGCAGGGGTTCTGCGCGCCGGTGAGCACCTCGACCAGTGCGCCTGCACCGGCCTGACCGCCCAAGCAGCCGTAGACCAGCGCCTTGCAGTCCTTGACCCAATCGCTTTCCAGCGAGGAGCCTGCACTCAGCAGCAGCACCACGTTGGGGTTCGCTGCCGCCACAGCGGCCAGCAGCTCCAGCTGGTTCTCTGCCAGCTTCATGTCGGCGCGGTCGATGCCCTCGCTCTCCTTGATCTCGTCCAGACCCATGCACAGCAGCACCACATCGGCGTTCTTTGCCAGCAGCACCGCCTCGGCCTTCAGTGCCTCGTCGGGCTTGCCCTGCCGGTCAAAGCCCTTGGCGTAGCCGACGCTGTTCAGGCCGCTCTCGGCAAGGCAATCCAAGAAGGAATCCACCTTGATGGAGTTGACGGCGCTGGAACCTGCACCCTGATAGCGGGGCGTCTGGGCAAAGTCGCCGATGACCGCCACCTTTTCCCCCTTTGCAAGGGGCAGCAGGCTGTTTTCGTTCTTCAGCAGCACGATGCTCTGGGCAGCAGCCCGGCGTGCCAGTGCGTGGTGGGCGTCGGCATCGAACTTGCCGGGTGCGGCGTCCACCGCCGCCTTGGTGGTGAACACCAGCTCCAGCAGCTCCTCCAGCCGGGCGTCCACGTCTGCCTCGGTGATCTTGCCGGTCTGCACCGCCTTCATCAGCTCCCGGATGGCGTCCCCGCCGGGGGCGGGCATTTCCAGCGTAGAGCCGTTCTTTACGCCGAGGGCGTGGTCGTTGCTGCCGCCCCAGTCGGTGACCACTGCGCCGTCAAAGCCCCAGTCCCTGCGCAGGATCTCCATGAGCAGGTGGGCGTTCTCGTTGGCGTAGGTGCCGTTGACAAGGTTATAGGCGGACATGATGGTCTTGGGCTGCGCCTCCTTGACCACCATCTCGAAGCCGGTCAGGTAAATTTCCCGCAGGGTGCGCTCGTCCACGATGGAATCCGAGGCCATGCGGCGCAGCTCCTGACTGTTCACGGCAAAGTGCTTGGGGCAGGCGGCAATGCCGTTTTTCTGGATGCCGCGGACGTAGGCCGCCGCCATCTTACCGGCAAGGTAGGGGTCCTCCGAGAAATACTCGAAGTTGCGGCCGCACAGGGGGCTGCGCTTGATGTTCAGGCCGGGGCCCAGCAGCACCGAAACGCCCTGTGCTGCGGCTTCCTCGCCCATGGCTGCGCCCACAGCCTCGCCAAGCTCCGGGTCCCAGCTGTTGGCCACGGTAGCCGAGGTGGGGAAGCAGGTGGCGGGCACACTGGGGTTCAGGCCCAGATGGTCAGCAGCGCCCGCCTGCTTGCGCACGCCGTTGGGGCCGTCCGACAGGGTAATGGCCGGGATGCCCTTGCCCGGCAGCGCCCGGGTGGTGAACACCGTGCCGCCGCTCAGCAGGGCGCATTTTTGTTCCAGAGACAAGCTCTTGATGATATCTGTGTGTTTCATGGGTCTCTCCTGACAATCAAAAAAAGGGGGCGGGCGTTTGCCCGCCGCCCCTTCTGTTCCTATGTGTTGATCAGACGGTTTTTACGTCCTCTTTCTTTTTACGGAAGCGGAGGATCGTCAGAACGACCAGAACTGCGATCAGACCGCCGCAGACACCATCCACTGCGTAGATGACCTTCTGGTAAGGCTCGACCTTTGCCAGATAACGGCTGCCCGGCATACCGCCGTTCATTGCCTTGGAGTTTGCAATGGTGTACAGGATGTTATGGATTGCTTCACGACCGTAGTGGTAATCTGCAACGTCATCCTTGTTAAAGGTGTACCGTGCGCCGGTGGGCAGGTTCGTCAGCTTGCCGTCTGCACCGGCCTGGATCATCTGGCCAGCGTCCATAAAGACACCGGTGTTTGCGTTGTCGGTGATGATAAAGCCGTGGAAGCCCCACTCGTTGCGCAGCAGGCCGGTGATCATGTTGTAGTTGCCGCCGGCCCAGGTATAGCCAACGCGGTTGAAGGAGGTCATGATGCCGGTGACGGACGGGATCTCGGTGGTGGCATTGCTGTAAGTGCCGTCGCCGTTGTCCTTTGCATAGTTCATCTCGACCTTATCAGACTTGACGCACATCTCAAAGGGCTTGAGGTAGATCTCGCGGGCCGCCTGCTCGTTCAGGAAGGTCGCAATGCTGTACTGGCCTTCACGGTCGCCGCGGTGGTCCTCCTGATCGTTGATGGCGTAATGCTTGACAAAGACATACATACCGCGGGAGGCGACACCCTCACACTCGAGGGAAGCAATGTGACCGCCGATGAACGGATCCTCGGAGTAATACTCGCTGTTACGGCCGGAGAATGCAGTGCGGTGCATATTGACAGCAGGTGCATACCAGCCATCAACGCCCAGATAGTAAGATTCATCGCCGATGTTTTCGCCATAATGGTAGGCCAGATCATCGTTGTAGGTCTGTGCCAGAACGATCACGCCGCAGTGCGTGATGTTGCCCTTGAAGTAGAGGTTGCCGCTTGCATCAAAGCCGTAGTTGATCAGGCCGGTGGCAGAGTCGCGGTCGGTCGTGGAGGGCTTATCCACCGACTTGATGGCAGCCGTGCCATAGCCGGACTGCGTGATCAGGGTCTGATAATCACTGGGGGTCAGCTGGTCGAGCAGGTCGTTCCACTTGGGGTCGTTGTAATCCAGACCACGCATATCGATCAGACCCAGACCGTTGTCCTTGCCGTAAACGATCTCATCGGTCAGGGTGGAGAAGTCGGTGGGGTTCAGGGAATCAAAAGAATCCAGCTTTGCAAGGTCCTCCTTGCTGATCGTCTTGCGGTAGGTATAGGATGCAGCCTTGCCGCTGGCATCGGTGCCATTGATGGGGTTGCCCCAGGTGCTGATCTGGTCGCTGACCTCGCCGTCAACGGTCGGCCAGGTGCCAGTCCAGTCACTGCGGGAGAGATACTGCAGCCCGCCGTTTGCATGGTCGAGCTGATTGGTGATCTCCACACCGGTCGTGGTGTCGAGCTTGTAGGTCGTGGTATCCACGGTGCCGTTTGCCGGGGTGTAGGTTGCAACAAAAGCAGTGTCGCCGTCGGCGGTCATGCCATCTTCCACAGTCTTGCCCTTGGCAGAGAGGATGTTGTTGACCGCTTCGTGTGCGTTTTTAGCCGCAGTGATATAGTAATCACCTGCGTCCAGAATGTAGGTCTTAGCATTGACGTAGTCGTAAGACTTCAGCTGCTCCTGATCAAAGGTGATCTTCACCGTCTCGCTTGCGCCGGGAGCCAGCTCTGCAGTTTTGGCATAGCCCACCAGCTCCACAGCAGCCTTTTCCACCTTGTTTGCCTTGTCGTAATCGGTATAGGGGCTCTGTGCATAGACCTGTACGACATCCTTGCCGGCCACATCACCCGTATTGGTGACCTTGACCGTCACGGTGCAGGTATCGCCATCCCAGCTGGTATCATAATCAGACCACTCAAAATCCGTGTAGGACAGGCCGTATCCAAAGGGATACATCACAGCATCCGCATAGTTGTAATCACCGGCATTGCCCTGACCCAGCACCTTATCCTCGTAGCGAGTCTCGTAGTAGCGGTAGCCAACATAGATGCCCTCTTTGTAGCTGACGTAGTTGTACTTGGTGAGGTTGCCATTCTCATCGTAGTAGGCAAAGTCGCCGAAGTTCTGCGCCGCCGGGCTGTTCATGGCATCCACTTCATAGGTATCCACGGTGCGGCCGGAGGGGTTCACCTTACCGGAGAAGATTTCTGCCAGAGAGCACAGACCGTAATCACCCATAGCGGGAGCCGAAATGACGGTGTGGATATTGGGATAGTTTTCGACCCAGCTCAGATCTACCGCTGCGCTGGAGTTCAGCAGCAGCACCACATCGTCAAAGTTGTCGTTCAGATACTGCAGGATCTCCAGTTCCGTAGAATCCGGCTCCAGATAAGTCTTGGTCTTGTCCTCTTCCACATCGGTGTGGTTGTACATGGAGCGGGGCATATCACGGCCTTCGCCCGCCACACGGCTGAACACAAAAACAGGAACCGTATTCTTCATGGAATCGGTCAGACCCGGCTCTGCTTTCATAACAGACAAGGGGCATTCGTTGATGGAAAAGTCCTCGTCATCACCGTAGGAAACGGAACCAACGCCCAGACCGTAATCCTTGCCGTTGCCTTCGGAATAGAATTTCCAGAGGTCCTCGTTGACACCGAACCCGGCATCTTCAAAGGCCGTTTTCATATCGACTTTGTTGCCGCCGATGTAGCTGACTGCCGAATGGCTGACAAAACTGAAGGTGGTATCCGTGCTGTACGGCATTCTGCCTTCATCGTTCTTCAGCAGGACGATGCCCTCTGCTGCGATCTGCTTGTTCAGGGCGATCTCATCCTCAACCAGCGCATCCTCTGTGTCAAAGCCGGGCTTGCCGTATTCCATATTAATGCCTTCGGTCTTTGCCTTGCTGTTGTCGATGCCGCCGCTCTTCAGGCCCAAAATGCTCTGCACGCTGCTGGCGTTGGGCGGGATCAGCACATTGGCCGCAACTATACCGCCCGCCAATGCGACACACAACACACCCGAAACGGCAGTTTTGATGATCTTGCCCATCATCTTACTGTCCTTCTTTTTCTGTGCCATAACTGTTAACTCCTTCTCTTTTGGGTACACGACCCGGTTCATAGCTGTTCTCCGGAGCGCGTCCGCTCCTTTGCTTGATGTCATTTTATCATATATACTGCAGAACGAACCGTTCTCCGCACAATCTGTCGTTTTGGATACACAGTTTGCAAAAGTTACAATAATGTTTCAAATTTTATTGTGCTAATATACAAATATTGCCGCATTATATTTGTGCACCCTGCCAGACAACAAAAAAACGGCAGGGGATACCTGCCGTAAAAATATTATTGCTTTTGGGGCAGCGGAAATAAGATCCGCAGGGTGCACCAGTTGTTTTCCCAGTGCATCGTCATGCTGCCGCCGTGCTGCCCGACGGTGGTGCGGACGCTTTTCAGGTCCGACCCCTGCTGCGGCAGACCGTCCGCATCCAGTGCGGGGGCGGCCTCTGTATAATGCTCGAACCGCAGCATGGCAAAGCCGCCCTGACTGTACACCGCCACCTTGATGAGCCGCTTTTCGGGGTCCGGCTCGGCGCGCACGGCGGCAATGGCGTTATCCAGCGCCACACCCACAATGGTGCACAGCTCCCGGATGGTAAGAAAGCCCAGCATCCTGCCGTCTGCCACGCTGGTGATGGTGATATTCTCCTGCTGGCATTCCATGGTCTTGGCGGTGAGCAGGGTATCCAGCACCGGGTTGCCGGTCTTGTTCTCGGCCTCGTACTGGCGGATGTTCTGCTCCATGGCGGCAATGGCGGCGTTCTGCTTGGTCTGGTCCTGCTCCTCCCGGATGCGGGCAAGCTGGACTTTCAGTTCATGATACCTCCGGTTGATGAGGTTGATGCCCTCCTTGCTGCGCTTGTACTGCTCGTACTGGCGGTGCAACACCTCGTCCATGGCGGCAAGCTCGCTGTGCAAAGCGTTCTCCTGCAGCTGCTCGTGCTGCACAGATAAGATCAGCACGCCGGAAAAATCCACCAAGGTGCGGATGGAAAAAATGCTCATGTTGATCTCGCTGCCCGGCAGAAAGCCCAGATTGCTCACCGCAAAGGCAGTCAGCGCCAGCATGACCGCCGTCAGGGCGGCGCTGCCGCCGATCTGTAAGTGCCCGGCGGGCTGGGGACGGCGGTGCTGCAGATAGCACATAATGCCGAACAGCGTCCCATACACCAGCGCCAGCAGCAGCAAAGACAGCGGCTCCCATGGGCCGCGGGCGGGCCAGAGGGCGCAGTGCAGCTGCCACTCCACGCTGGCGGCAAGCTCTGCCAGAATAAACGCCCGGGCGCAGTGATACCCGGCTTCCAGCAGGGTGATGCTCCACACACCCCATAAATATAAGTAAGAAAACCCGATGGCCGTTACCATGCAGGGGATCCAGAGCCCGCCGGGCACATTGCCCGTCAGCCCCAGAAAGGCAGACAGCCCCGCCGCCCACAGCAGGGTGATGCCCCCGGTGACCGCTCTGGAAAAGCGGGGCGCAAGCGCCGGGGTGAACAGCAGCACCGCCAGACACTCGGCAAGGGCGGTGTACAGCCGGGGGATATCCGGCAGCGCGGTCATGAGCCTTCACCTCCGATGTAGTCGGTCAGTGCGGCAAGAAAGCCCTTACGCTTGGGGCGGCTGACCTGCAGCTCGCAGGGGCCCACCTGCACCGTGTTCTGCTGCACCGCCTGCACCTGTGCCAGATTGACAAGGTAGCCGCTGTTGCAGCGGGCAAAGGGGCAGTCTGCCAGCTTTTCCTCAAAGGCCTTGAGGGCTCCGGGGGCGGAAAAATCGCCCTCATCGGTGTAAAAGTGCACCCGGTGCCCCTCGCTTTCCAAGTAATAGATGCTTGCGGTGTCCAGCCGCCGCAGCCCGCCCTCCACCGGCACGGTCAGGTAGTGCTTTGCCCGCTTTTCCAGCCGGGCAACCGCCTTGAGCAGCTGCTGCGAAAAGGCAAAGTAGGGCACCGGCTTCAGCACATAGTCCAGCGCTCCCACCGAGTAGCCCCGGATGGCGTACTGCGCCATATTGGTGATAAAGATCAGGATGACGTCTGCATCCATCTGCCGGATGCGCTCTGCCGTGGTCATGCCGTCCAGATGCTTCATCTCCACATCCAGAAAAATAATGTCGTAGACCGCGCGGTAATCCTCCAGAATATCCACGCCGTCCGCAAAGACCGTCACTTCAAACTCTGTCCCGTACTGCCGGGTATACCGCCGGACATACTCCTGCAATACTCCCTGCACCTCCGCGTCGTCCTCTACGATCGCCACCCGGATCATGACCGCACCTCCCTTACCACACCTTTGTGGAACTGTTACGGCTCTATTATAGCGCAATCCCGTCCGGTTTGCCAAGGGGCATCCGCACAAAGGGCAGGGCAGCCCACAGCTGACCACCGTGGACGTCAACCCCTACCAGCTGGGCATGGAAGCCGCCAGCCAGACCATCAACCACATCGAGAACCCGAACCTTCTGGCCACAAAGATCATCGTGCCGCATAAGCTCATCCCCCGGGAGAGCTGCTGCCCGCCGGAGGAGCAGCGCTAGGAAGTGCTTTTTCAGCAAGACAGTGTCCGCTTCCGGGAGCTGCCGCGCAGTGCTTGATCTACTGCCCCCAGAGTAGACAGCGTAAAAAACGCTGCATCCTCCGGGGGTATTTTTATGCCAAAAAGGCACAAAAGAATGCCCGCCCACCTGTGGAAAACCACGGTGGGCGGGCATTCTGCGTTTTATTGTTCGTGCCGCTGTAAAAGCATTCAGAGGGCGGCGGTCTGGGGTACCAGCCGGAAGAGCATTACGGGCAGCGCGCTGTTTGCAAAATCCAGCGTAAGGATGATCGTTCCGCGCTCTGTTTCAAAAGGCATCTCCGTCTGTGTGCCGTCCGGGGCAATGCGCACAAGCGTTTTGCCTTCCAGCAATCCGGCGGGCAGCGCGATCCTTACCAGACCGGTGGGCTGCGTCAGGCTGCCTGCGGTTTCAAAGGCCACACTCAGGTATTCCCCATTCGTCCGTGCGGTCACATCCTCCGCAGAAAGACTGCCGCTGTTAGCCCACGCCGTTGCGGCTTCGATCTTTTCCAGCTGCGCGGCGTTTTCTGCCTGCCCGCACACGGGGCAGAAGGTCAGCGTTTCGCCTTCCGCAGTGCGGAAAGTAAACTTCCGGCAATCGGTGCTGCCAGTGTGCGCGCAGCCCTGCCGCAGACAATCGGCGCTCTGAGAGCCGGTTCCGTTCGGGGACCATGCACCGAACTGGTGTCCCAGCTGATCGGTCGGGTCTGCGGTGTAGCTGTCTTTGCAGCGGGAGCAGGTAAAAACAGTATAGCCGTCTGCTTCACAGGTAGGCTCTACGGTAACAGCCTGATAATCATGGTTCAATGCGGGCAGTTCTTTGCGGGTGGTATAGTCACAACGGGAGCAGGTATCGTAAGCCCAGCCCTTTTCTGTGCAGGTGGGGGCTTGCGCTACGTGACGCACCAAATCATGGTTCAGCGCGGGTAGCTCTGTATAGGTGGTATAGTCGCAGCGGGAGCAGGTTTCGTAGGCATCCCAGCCCTTTTCCGTACAGGTGGGGGCTTTTGCTGCGTGCTGCTCCAAATCATGATTCAGTGCGGGCAGC
>UMHH01007990.1_pt1 | contig 15339 bp, 10 predicted proteins | sample 1965491 | NCBI WGS metagenome assembly UMHH01 (sample SAMEA4836094, study PRJEB28245) | human gut metagenome | biome: gut microbiome; material: fecal sample | place: Denmark | collected 2008
CGATCCTGAGCCGCCTAGCATTGATTATGTTAAGGTTTCCGGTGGTATGTTCCTGGATATGACCATTCATGATTTTGATATGGCTCGTTTCCTTGCAGGCTGTGATGCTACTGAGGTTTATGTTCAGAGTGCGAACCTGGTTGATCCGGCTATCGGTGAGGCAGGAGATGTTGATACAGCTGTTATTACTCTTCAGATGGAGAACGGAGCCATCGCTGTTATCGATAACTGCAGAAGAGCTTCCTATGGATATGATCAGAGAGCAGAGGTATTCGGCTCTGAGGGTATGGCAGCTATTTCCAATGACAGCCAGTCTTCCACAGTGATCAGCAATGCTGAAGGTGTTACCGGTGAGAAACCGATGTTCTTCTTCCTTGAGAGATACATGGATGCTTACGGTAAAGAGGTTGCAGCATTTATCGATGCCATCGTTAATGACAAAGAGACACCTCTTAATGTTTATGATGGTCTGAAACCGGTATTAATGGGTCTTGCAGCTAAGAAATCCAGCGAGGAGCACAGACCGGTTAAGATTTCTGAGATTATGGAATAATTCAAATAATAAAGGAGAATTGACCAATGTTTGATAAGAATAAAGTAAAACTTGGTATTGCACCAATTGCATGGACTAACGATGATATGCCGGACCTTGGCAAAGAGAATACTTTTGAGCAGTGTGTCAGTGAGATGGCCCTTGCCGGTTTCACAGGTTCCGAGGTTGGTAACAAATATCCGAAAGATCCGGAAGTTCTCAAGAAAGCTCTTGAACTCCGCGGTGTTGAGATCTGTAACCAGTGGTTTTCAAGCTTCCTTATCACCAAACCATTTGAGGAAGTTGAGAAAGAGTTCCGTGCACAGCTTGCTTTCCTGAAAGCTATGGGGGCTAAGGTTATTGGCGCTTCTGAGCAGAGCTACAGTGTTCAGGGTCAGCTGGATACTCCGATCTTCGGCCATAAATATGAGATGAATGACCAGGAGTGGGATACTTTCTGCACAGGTATGAACAAACTTGGTAAGATCGCCAAAGAGGAGTATGGCATTGCCCTTACTTTCCATCATCATATGGGTACTGTTGTACAGAGTCTTGCTGAGGTTGACCGCATGATGGAGAATACAGATCCTGAGTATGTAAGCCTTCTTTTTGATACCGGTCACTTTACATACTGTGGAGAGGATCCGCTTGAAGTTGTTAAGAAGTATGTTCACAGAATCAAACATGTTCATCTGAAAGACATCCGTCCGGAAGTTGTTGAGCAGGTTAAGAAAGAGAACATGAGCTTCCTTGCAGGTGTAAGAGCTGGTGCCTTCACAATTCCTGGAGATGGATGCATCAACTATGATCCGATCTTCAAAGTTCTGGAAGAGGCTGGCTATGAAGGATACATGGTTGTAGAGGCTGAGCAGGATCCGGCTAAGGCTAATCCGCTTGAGTATGCGATCCGTGCAAGAAAATTCATTGCCGAGAAGACAGGACTCTAAATAATAAATAATATAAATCAGACGGAAAAAGCGGTATCGGCCAGAAGTGCGTGGACATCGCTTTTTCTGTAAACAGTGTACGATTAACAGGACAGGAGGATCAGTCATGGCACTTGTGAAAATGAAAGATCTGCTGAAGCGTGCCGAGGAGAAGAATATTGGCTGTGGTGCTTTCAGCGTTGGTAATATGGAGATGGTGAAAGGTGCGATCCGCGCCGCAGAAGAATTAAATACACCCATCATCCTTCAGATCGCGGAGGTTCGTCTCAAGAATTCCCCGCTTCATCTGATGGGACCGATGATGGTGCAGGCTGCAAAAGAAGCCAAGGTGGATGTGGCTGTCCATCTGGATCACGGCCTTACTTTTGAGACGGTTGACAAGGCTCTGGAGCTTGGTTTTACATCCGTTATGCTGGATGCGTCCACTCTTCCTTTTGAGGAAAATATCGCCAAGGTAAAGACGGTTGTGGAGAAAGCCCGTAAATATGGCGCCACCGTTGAGGCTGAGCTTGGTCTTGTAGGCGGAAGTGAGGATGGAAGCTGTGACCATGGTATCCGCTGCACAGACCCGGATGATGCAGTTGTTTATGCAAGAGAGACAGGTATCGATGCTCTTGCAGTTGCCATCGGCAATGCACACGGTAACTATCCGGTAGCACCGACTCTTGCTTTTGATGTACTGGAGAAGATCCATGAGAAAGTGGACATTCCGCTGGTTCTTCATGGCGGCAGTGGTATCACGGACAAAGATTTCCAGAGAGCGATCTCTCTTGGTATCCGCAAGGTGAATATTGCCACAGCAAGCTTTAACAGCCTGACTGCTCATGTGGAGAAATATATGGCATCCACAGACAAACATAATTTCTTTGATCTCAATGAGGCTATGGTTCAGGGGACTTATGAGAATGTGAAGAGACATATTCTTGTATTTAACGAGCCATATCAGGCATAAATCAAGGATTTTCTTGTAAAAAAACATAAGGTCTGCTAAGATGTTCTCAGTGAAAATAACTGGGAACATCTTTTTTGTGCCCGTGAAAGAGGAGAGATATAAATGGAGCAGAAAGAAACAGTCTGTTCAGTTGCGAAGAAATGCGGAGGATGCCGTTACCAGGGAGTGCCCTATCAGGATCAGCTTCGCAAGAAACAGAAAATTACAGAAGGCCTTCTGAAAAAATTCGGTAAAGTTGAGCCGATCATCGGAATGGAAGATCCTTATTATTGCAGAAATAAAGTGCATGCGGCGTTTGGCCGTGACCGGAAAGGAAATGTGATCTCCGGCATTTATGAGGAAAAGAGCCACAGGATCGTTTCTGTAGACGACTGTATGATCGAAGATAAAAAGAGCCAGGAGATCATCCGTACCATCCGTGGTATGCTGAAATCTTTTAAGATCAAGACTTATGATGAGGACACAGGTTACGGACTTCTCAGACATGTGCTTGTGCGCAGAGGATTTTCTACAGGGGAGATCATGGTAGTTCTGGTTACGGTTTCACCGATCTTTCCGTCCAAGAATAATTTTGTAAAAGCTCTCCGCAAGGAACATCCGGAGATCACAACTGTAGTACTCAATGTCAATGACAGACAGACCAGCATGGTTCTCGGAGACCGGAATATTGTACTTTACGGACCGGGATTTATCAAAGACCGTCTTATGGGACTGACCTTCCGTATTTCACCGTCTTCCTTTTATCAGGTAAATCCGGTGCAGACAGAAGTGCTTTACGGAAAAGCCATGGAGTTTGCGGCAATGACAGGGAAAGAGCGTGTGATCGATGCTTACTGCGGAACAGGTACCATTGGGATCATTGCTTCCAGAAATGCCAGAGACGTCATTGGTGTGGAGCTGAACCGTGATGCCATCCGTGATGCCAGAATGAATGCCAGAGAGAACAAGATTCGTAATGTTCGTTTTGTTCCGGGGGATGCCGGCTGGTTTATGGAAGGAATGGCTGCAGAAGGGGAAAAAGTGGATGTAGTTCTTATGGATCCTCCGCGTGCAGGAAGTGACCGTAAATTCCTGCATTCTCTTTTGAGCCTTTCCCCGGAGAAGATCGTTTATGTATCCTGTAATCCGGAGACTTTGGCCAGAGACCTTGCATATCTTACAAAGAGAGATTATCTAGTGAAGAAGATGCAGCCGGTTGATATGTTCCCGGTCACCGATTCGGTGGAAGTCGTCTGTCTCCTGGAAAACCGCAGAACCCGTCCGGGGAAACGAAATGGCGGGAGAGTCTGATAAAAAATACAATATTATCAAGGGAAAAGTATGAATAAGAGCAGGAGAAATTTATGCAGACATGTGGGGCTGGCATTATGTCTGCTGATGATCTTTACAGTACTTCCGGTTCCTGTGGCTGCTTCGGAAACGAAGACAGATACAGAATCGAAAACAGTCAGGGTAGGTTGGTATCCGGATTCCTATCATATTACCGGTGAAAATGGTGAACGAAGCGGATATGGTTATGAATACGAACAGGCAGTTGCCGCCTATACAGGCTGGAATTACGAATATATAAAAGGCGACTGGGGAGAGCTTGTGGAAAAGCTCCAAAATGGCGAGATCGACCTGATGGCTGCACTTTCCTATACCGATGAACGTGCTGAGACGATGCTGTTCTCAGATCTCCCCATGGGAAAAGAAAAATATTATCTGTATGCAGATCTTACAAATACGGATATTTCTCCGTCAGATCTTTCTACCCTGAATGGCAAAAGGATCGCGGTAATGGAAGAGAGCGTACAGGGAACTCAGTTTCGCGAATGGGAAGAAAAGCAGAATATAAAGACACAGCATTTGGATGTGGACAGCTTTGAACGGGCGAAAAAAATGGCCGGGAATCGGGAGATTGACGGAGTGATATCTACAGAGACTCCTGCCTGGGTTGAAGCCGGAATGTCAGCGGTTGTGACGATCGGTGGCTCTGATATTTATTATGGCATCAGCAAAGACCGTCCGGATCTGAAAGAAGAACTGGATGCAGCCATGCGTTCCATGGAGTATGATAAACCATTTTACGGCGATGAACTTTACCAGAGATATCTTTCTGCACAGTCTGTTGCCGTCCTTTCCAGTGAAGAAAAGGAATGGCTGGAACAGCACGGTGAGATAGGTGTGGGATTTCTGAATAACGACCAGAGTTTCAGTACTTTTGACAAAGAAAGTGGTGAAATGACGGGTGTGATCAACGATTATATTAAATATGCAGTGGACTGTCTGGAAAACAGCAGCCTGAAGTTTAATATAGAAGGCTTTGACTCCCAGGAAGAACTGATCCAGGCATTAAAAGACGGCAGGATCGACATGATCTTTCATACCAGCCAGAACCCTTATGCTGCAGAACAAAATGACATGGCCCTGTCCAATACGGTCCTTGTTTCCAGTCTGGCAGCAGTGACCGGTAAAAGATCCTTTGATGAAAATGAAGAAAACAGCGTTGCTATACCGAAAAGTGATCTGAATTTAAAATGGTTTATTTCCTATAATTATCCGACATGGAAAATTATGGAGTATGATTCCTTTGAGGATGCAAGAAAAGCCGTACAGGATAAAAAGGCAGACTGTTTTCTTTCCAGTTCAGGCCGGGCGACAGAGTATGTCAATGACAAAAAGCTTTACAGTGTTTTTCTGACACAGCCGGACAATATATCCTTTGCAGTCAGCCGGGGAAATTCCGTTCTTCTGTCGATCCTGAATAAGACTTTGAAGTCTATGCCTACATCCAAACTTACAGGTGCACTGTCTGCCTACGATAATGCTTCCCAGAAAGTTACTCTGCTGGATTTCATAAAGGAGAATCTGTTGGCGGTGGCAACTGTGTTTATCTGTGTATTTCTGGCAGTATTGCTGGTGATCCTTGGTATCCTGCAGAAAGCCAGGAGCGCAGAGACAAAAGCCAAAAAGGCAGCCAGACAGTCTTATGAACTGAACCAGAAGCTGAAAGAGAGCCATCATGAACTGGAAACTGCCCTGATGCATGCGGAAAGTGCAAACTCTGCAAAAACTACATTTTTGAATAATATGTCCCATGATATCCGAACACCTATGAATGCTATCATTGGTTTTACATCCCTTGCTGCTTCTCATGTGGACAATAAGGAGAAGGTAAAAGAATACCTTTCCAAAATATCAACCTCCAGTGAACATCTGCTTTCGCTGATCAATGATATCCTGGATATGAGCAGGATTGAGAGCGGAAAGGTAAAGATCAATGAGAATCCGCTGCATCTTCCGGAGCTGCTCCACGACATACGTACTATCGTGCAGCCCAATATTACTTCCAAGCAGCTGGATTTTCTGATCGATACCGTAGATGTAAAAAATGAAGATATCATTGCGGACAAATTGAGGCTGACGCAGATCCTGCTGAACATTCTGAGTAATGGTATCAAATTTAACAGGACCGGTGGAACGATCAGTTTAAGGATCCGGCAGCTGAAATCTGCACCGACAGGATATGGAAACTATCAGTTTATTATCCGGGATACCGGAATCGGCATGAAGCCGGAGTTTCAGGAACATATATTTGAATCTTTTACCAGAGAAGAAACCTCAACGGTAAGCGGGATCCAGGGAACCGGCCTTGGAATGGCGATCACCAAGAATATTGTAGATATGATGGGAGGTACCATCACAGTAAAAAGTGAAGAGGGACAGGGTAGTGAATTTACGGTAAATCTGACCTTTAAATTATGTGGCGAAGCAAAAAGCTACGAAAAGATCGAACAGCTTCAGGGTCTTAAAGTTCTGGTCGCAGACGATGATACAGATACCTGTCTCAGCATTTCCGGCATGCTGACAGAAATAGGTATGCGGTCAGAATGGACGGTTTCCGGGAAGGAAGCGGTGATCCGGGCAAAGCATTCCATGGAAATGGGTGATGAATTTTACGCATATATCATTGACTGGCTGATGCCGGATATGAACGGAATTGAAACGGTAAGACGTATCCGACGGGTTATCGGGGACAGCAGCCCGATCATCATACTGACTGCATATGACTGGTCAGATATAGAAGAGGAAGCAAAAGAAGCAGGTGTAACTGCCTTCTGCGAAAAGCCACTGTTTATGTCGCAGCTACGCGAATTGCTTACAAATCCTGTTCCGAAAACAAAAGAACCGGAAAAAAGGGAATGGATTTACAATGGAAAAAGAATTCTTCTGGTAGAGGACAACGAACTGAATCAGGAGATCGCACAGACCATTTTGGAAGATGCAGGCTTTATGGTCGAGACAGCCAATGATGGTGTGGAAGCAGTCAAAAAAATGGAACAGGCGGTTCCGGGACAGTATGATCTGATCCTGATGGACATCCAGATGCCTGTTATGAATGGTTATGAAGCTGCAAAACAGATTCGTTCATTAAAAAACAGAGAAACAGCGTCTGTACCGATTGTTGCAATGACGGCAAATGCGTTTGAGGAAGACAGAGAAAAATCTTACGAAGCCGGTATGAATGGATATCTGGCAAAACCTGTCAGTGCGGAAGCTTTGATCAATACGATTGATAAGATTATGAAAGATAACTGACAGAACATTAACCGATATGTATATAAATGAATGTAAAAACTGACCAGGGGCCTGTTATACAGCCTTCTGGTCAGTTTTTACATACAAAGCAGAGAGATGATCATTTTAGGAATCAATCATATTTTGGGCAGTTCACAGTGATATGCGATGCCAAGGGGTGTAACGAGAAGAGGATGTACAGGTCTGTACACAGGAAGTTTCAGTTTCTTCTCAAAAACGGTTGTAAATTCTTTAAACATGGAAGATCCGCCTACAACGTAAACAGCCGGAACCTGATAACCATGGAGAAATTTTTCGGTAATAACAGCCATTTTTTCAACGGTTGCCTTGATTACAGGAAAAATTTCATCTTCTTTTTCCGGAGTGGTCTTTAAAATTTCCGCTTCCTCATAAGGGATTTTATAGTGTCCGGCCACAGTCATGGTCATATGGCTGCCTCCGGTAGCCTCATCGTCTGTGTAAATGACTTTGCCATCTTTCAGGATACTGATGCCGGTTGTACCGCCGCCCACATCTACAACGGCGCCGTCTGTAATTTTGAGGACAGCAGCGGCAGCGGTAGGCTCGTCTACGATATTGGTAACCTCAAAACCTGCACCTTCCAGGACATAACCGATGCTTTTGACACTGCCTTCCGAAACACCAGGAGGGATGGCAGCTGCACCGTAGGTAAGTTCTGTGCCAAGCTTTTCTTCCAGTTCATTTTTAAGCTTTGTTACAAGCTGGACGGATTCGTAATAATTAACGATCACCCCATCCTGAATGGCATGGGATGGTGCGGAAATTCCGGCGATGGGACGGTTGTTCCGGTCAACGACAGCAAGAACGGTGTTGGCAGTACCAAGGTCAATGCCCGTTTTCAGACGGCCGCGGAATTTTTTGCATTCACCGGTTTCCACAAGTTCTGCGAAATTGGACAAAGTTCTGTTTTTTAATTCCATTCAAAATACTCCATTTCTTTCGGACAAGGACAAAAAAGATTTTGTCCCTGATATGAATTTTAATAATTACGACCGGTAAAGATGGCAACGGATCTGGGCCGCATGCAGAAATCGTGCTCAATACGTGGCTCCTGGCTTTCTTCATAGAAATAACGGCCATCTCCGTCCCCAAATGTGTTGACACAGAGATACCATGCACCAGGGCGTGCAAGTTCCGGAAGCGTAACCGTTACATCTTCCCAGTATGCGTTGATAACGATGTAGATCAGGTCATCGGCGCTTTTGCTCTTATCATAACCTGCAAAACTTACGGCGAAGGTGTGGGCATCTCTTGGGATGGTCACATCCCTTGCATCAATGTTATGGGTGTGTATGCTTTCCATACCGCACACTGCGTTTGGAAGCTTGCGGGAGATGACAGGGTGGTCTTTTCGGAACTGGATCATATATTTGAAAAATTCGAAAAGATCGTGATTTTTCTCCAGAAGATTCCAGTTGATCCAGGAAGTTTCGTTATCCTGGCAGTAGGTGTTGTTGTTTCCGTGTTTGGTGTTTCCGAATTCGTCACCTGCAAGGAACATCGGGGTTCCGCGGCTGGACATCAGTACCGCGCAGGCGTTTCGGATCATGCGGAAGCGGAGGGAAAGGACTTCCGGATTGGTGGAATCACCCTCTTCTCCACAGTTCCAGCTGCGGTTGTCGTTGGAACCATCTGTGTTGTTCCAGCCGTTTGCCTCGTTGTGTTTCTCGTTGTAGGAATAGAGATCGTACATGGTGAATCCGTCGTGACAGGTGAGGAAATTGACGCAGGAATTGTATCCTGCATAGTTGTCATTGTGATCGGAATAAAAACCGCCATACAGGTCACCGGAACCGGAAATGCTCCATGCAGCGTCCCAGGCGTTCCAGAAATCTCCCTTCAGGAAAGAACGGAGGCAGTCACGGTAACGGCCGTTCCACTCAGCCCATCTGCGGCTGGCAGGGAAAGAACCAACCTGATACAGTCCGCCGGCATCCCAGGCCTCTGCGATCAGCTTGACATTTCGAAGAACCGGATCGTAAGCAAGAAGTTCCAGAAGTGGCGGGTTGTTAAGAGGGGAACCGTCCTCATGACGTCCCAGGATACTTGCAAGGTCGAAACGGAAACCATCCACGCGGTAGTTGATGGTCCAGTAACGTAAACACTCCAGGATCATCTGACGCACGATCGGATGATTACAGTTCAGAGTGTTTCCACATCCGCTGAAATTGTAGTAATTTCCTTCCGGAGTCAGCATATAATAAACTTTATTGTCAAATCCTTTAAAGCAGAAAGTTTTTCCAAGTTCATTTCCTTCGGCAGTGTGGTTGAATACGACATCAAGAATTACTTCGATTCCATTTTCGTGGAGCTCACGGATCAGTTCTTTCAGTTCGGTTCCCTCACAGTTATGTTCTGCCTTGGAAGCATAGCTGGTGTTTGGGGAAAAGAAGTTAACGGAATTGTATCCCCAGTATTCCAGAAGACGCTTGCCGTTTACGGTACGGGCATTCATGTTCTCGTCGAACTCGAAGATAGGCATCAGCTCCACCGCATTGATTCCCAGTTCTTTGAGGTAAGGAATCTTTTCACGAAGACCGGCAAAAGTTCCCGGGTGTGTGACACCGGAAGAAGCGTCCTGTGTAAATCCGCGGACATGAAGTTCGTAGATGATCAGGTCACTGATCTTACGGGTGGACTGAGGCATGTCTTCCCAGTCGAAAGAATCGCGTACCACACGGGCGTGATAGCTTCCAATCTTCTGCTGTCCCCATTCGCGCTGACCGGCAACGGCTTTGGCATAAGGATCAAGAAGAACTTTTGTCTTATCGAAGATATGGCCTTTTTCCGGTTCATAAGGACCGTCGATGCGGTAGCCGTATTCCAGGTCTTCGATGTCCAGTCCCATGACGATCATGGAATAGACATCACCGATACGACAGGCATTGGGAAAAGGAAGAACTGCGAAAGGCTCCTCTTCTCCGGAGTGGAAAAGAAGAAGCTCGCAGGATGTACCGTGACGGGTATGTGTGGTAAAGTTGACTCCGTTGGAAAGGGGAGTAGCGCCATTTAATTCAAAAAAACCGGGACGTACAGGAAATCCCGCGATAATATCTGTGGGCCGGGATGTCAGTGTATTCTCAGAAAGCATAGTCTGATTCTGTGTTTTCATTTCCGGTATCCTCCTTGGTAGAATTTTTTACAAACAAAAAATATTATAACTGATTTTCAGAAAAAAGTACAGGCTGGTAACCTATGAAGTTCACGGGAGTTGACAGAGATTGCAGAAATGTGATAAAAACCTGTACAGAGATGAGGTGAAAAAGTGGAAGAAAAAAGAAGAGAAGAATGGGTGGCCATTTTAAGACAAAGCCGGCTCTGCAGAAACCTGGAAGAAAAAGAACTCCTAAACCTCATGGAGCAGGAAGGAACGGTACGGACTTATTCCAGAGGGGAGCGGATCTTTCAGGAAACAGACCGGCCGGATTCGGTTTACATGCTTCTTAACGGAAGTGTGATCATCGCAAAAGAGACATTTTCCGGAAAAAGGATCCTTCTGGCGCAGCTGGAAAATCCAGGGGCTCTGTTCGGGGAGGTTTATGCCTTTATGGAGAAAGCTTCCTATGATATGTATGTGGAAGCGCTGACGCAGGTTTCCGTTCTGATCATGAGCAGCCGGATCTTTACAGACAGGGAAGAAAATAGTTTAAGCCGGAAACTTCGGGAAAATCTTCTTGAGGTTTTTGCCGGGAAGGCTTACAATATGAACCGGAAGCTTCGGATCCTTGGAAGCGGCAGTCTCCGGGAGCGGATCGTTCGTTTCCTTGTGGAATGCCAGGACAGTGAAGGACAGATCCACATGAATCTTTCCAGAGAAGAGATGGCGGATTATTTAAACATTACCAGGCCGTCTCTTTCCAGAGAACTGGGAAAGATGCAGGAAGAAGGAATCCTGGAACTTGACAGGCGTCAGATCCTTGTGAAAGATCAGGAAAGAATGGAGTTATATCTGTAAGGTAACATATGTTACCGAAGAATCTTCGGGATTTTTGTATGATGTCAGTGAAAACAAAAACATTTGCAGAAATATAAAAATCAGGGAGAGATGATATCATGATAAGAAAGATCGTACACATTGACGAAGAGAAATGCAACGGCTGTGGTGCCTGCACAGCTGCCTGCCACGAAGGAGCTATTGTCATGGCTAGTGGCAAGGCGAAACTGATCCGGGATGATTACTGTGACGGACTGGGAGACTGTCTTCCGGCCTGCCCTGCCGATGCGATCCGCATTATAGAGCGGGAAGCCGCAGATTATGACGCGGAGGCAGTGGAAAAAAGAATGAAGCTTAAGAAAACAGAGGCCTCGATGCCAGCAGGGAAGCCACACGTGTGCCCCGGAAGTATGGCAAGAAGCCTTAATAAAAAGCAGGAACCGCCGGTGCAGGCAGAGCAGAAAGAAGTTCCCCAAAATGCAGGGGAACAGACAAGCCGTCTTGCCCAGTGGCCCGTACAGATCAAACTGGTTCCTGTCAATGCACCATATTTTGAAAATGCACAGCTTCTGATCGCGGCAGACTGTACTGCCTACGCTTATGCAGGTTTTCATGAGAAATTCATGAAAGATCATGTGACGCTGATCGGATGCCCCAAACTGGATGAGGGAGATTATGCAGATAAGCTTGCAGAGATCATAGGAAATAATTCCATCCGGAGTATCCGTATCGTCCGCATGGAAGTTCCCTGCTGCGGAGGCATCGAGAATGCAGTGATCCGTGCCATGGAGCGAAGCGGAAAGATGATCCCATGGCAGGTAGTGACCATTGCCTGTGACGGCACGATCAGGGAGGAGCTGTAAGGAAAGGAATAAAAACAGCATGAGTGAAGAAACACTGGAGATTTCTTTTGATGAAATAGAGAAGGAACGGGAAAAATATCTTCTGGTAGATACCCGTGATAAAGTAACTGTGGAATATGGAATGATCCCGGGAGCGATTTCTGTTCCGGAACAGGAACTGGAAGAACGGGCAGAAGAACTGAAAGGGGATAAAATCCCGGTTCTTTACTGTACCAGAGGACTTTTCAGCCAGGAAGGGGCAGGGATGCTCCGGGAAAAGGGAATTCCCGCACGGAGTCTGAAAGGCGGATATACAGGATGGCTTTTTCAGCAGATGCAGAAAGAGTCCAAGAAAGGGGACAGTGAAGAAACGGAAAATGAGGCAATGGAACAGCGCCGGAAAGATATCGAGCTGAGCATCCGCAAGAAATTCCACAAGCAGCTGTTTTCCAGATTCGCCAGAGGGATCAATGACTATGAACTGGTGAAACCGGGAGATAAGATCGCGGTCTGTATTTCCGGCGGTAAGGATTCCATGTTGATGGCAAAACTGTTCCAGGAACTGAAACGTCATAACAAGTTTCCTTTTGAACTGGTATTTCTTGTGATGGACCCGGGATATAATGAGGCCAACCGTGCGGTGATCGAACACAACGCCAAACTTCTCGGAATTCCTATCACAGTGTTTGAGACTGAGATCTTTGATGCAGTTTACAATGTGGAAAAATCTCCGTGTTATCTCTGCGCCCGTATGCGAAGAGGATATCTTTACAGTAAGGCAAAGGAACTTGGATGCAACAAGATCGCTCTTGGCCATCACTATGATGATGTGATCGAGACGATCCTGATGGGAATGCTTTATGGAGCACAGGTACAGACTATGATGCCGAAACTCCACAGCACAAACTTCGAGGGGATGCAGCTGATCCGCCCCATGTATCTGATCCGTGAGGCAGATATCAAGCACTGGAGAGACTACAATGACCTGCATTTTATCCAGTGTGCCTGCAAGTTCACTGATACCTGTACTACCTGCCGTACAGACGGCACCAGTGTTTCCAAGCGAATGGAGATCAAAAATCTCATTGCGGAGCTTAAGAAGGTAAATCCCCATATTGAAAGTAATATTTTCCGAAGTGTGGAAAACGTGAATCTTCATACAGTCATTGCCTATAAAAAAGACGGCGTGAAACATTCCTTCCTGGAAGGATATGACGACTGAAAGATATAAATAATAAAAGCTGCCACCGGAGTTATGGGCCTGTTTGAGGCTTATGGTTCCGGAAGGCAGCTTTTGCTTTTTGAGTATATGGAATTATGGGGTAAATGCGTATTGAGAACATTTACGTAATCTATATGTTCTGCTTTGCAGAATGCTGGGCGCGGGCTTTTTCCCGCTGCCTGGTAAGATCATAATATTCATTAGAGACGATCCCACGGCTGGAAAGCGCTTCGTAAGTTTTCTGCTGTGCAGGGGTCATTTTCATTCCGATGGTGGAATTGACATCTGTCAGCACGCAGCCTGTTTTTTCTACCAGCCAGAAAAGAGCGGAATCATCATCCGGGATCATTTTCCAGATTTCATTTTCCGTATATGGTAAAAGGGCCATAAGGGTCTTCAAATGTCCGTCCTGGATTAGGCGGTAATCCCCATCCGGCATGATGATGCCGTCACCGTAGAGTTCTTTTTTCTTTTCCATTTCTTTCAGAAGTTCTTCTGTAAGTTTCATGATCGGCTCCTTGAGATTTGCTGCTTGGGGCAGCTTTTTTGTGCTGTTTTAACCGAATCAAGGAAGTCCCCTGCGGGGTTGCGAATATCCGTTTGACTACGAGTTAAAAAAATAACGAACAGCGCCTATATTGTATGAAGAGAAGATCAAAATGTCAATAGGTTAAAAAATATTTTTAGCTGTTTAACAAGAGTTACAATTGTGCAATATGGATATTTTTTCGGAATGATGCGTTAAATCTATGTAAAATTCGTCGTAAAACAGGGACTCCTGTGGTATAATAAGAATATTCAAAAAATTCGAGGAAGGACGATGCAGATGTTAAAAAACTGGAACCCGGAACAGATTCCGGAAAAAGAGGATATCAAAGTGCGTTTAAGTGCTGCAAGAACCAGATTATATGAGCTGCAGATGGCTCTAAAGGAGCATAAGATTCCGGTGATCGTGTTGTTTGAAGGCTGGGGAGCTTCCGGAAAAGGCAGTACCATAAGTAAAGTGATCAAGAATATCGATCCCCGTTTTTTTAAAGTCGCAACTATGTCAGCGCCTACAGAAGAGGACCTTCGGAAACCATTTCTTTACCGGTATTTTAAGGAGATCCCGGAAGCCGGTAAATTTACATTCCTGGATTCCGGATGGATGGATCAGACCTGCCGGGAGCGCATGGACAAAAAACTGAAAGGGGATGATTATGTAAAACGGGTTGACAGCATCCGCAGATTTGAACGGCAGCTGACGGATAACGGATACGTACTTCTGAAATTCTTTATGCAGATCGACCGGAAAGATCAGGAGAAACGTATGGGCATCCTTCTGGAAAGCAAAGATACCCGATGGAGAGTGAATGAATACGATCTCTGGCAGAATGATCACTACAAGAAATGCAGAAAAGTTTTTGACCAGTATATGCAGGATACCAACACTTCTTCTGCTCCGTGGTATATCGTAGATGCCAGTGACCGGAAATGGGCGGAATTACAGGTACTGGAAACCATGATCAGCAACATCGAGGTTGCCATGGAGAACAGCAAACATGCTGTGCCGATTCTCCAGAATGTTTTTCCTCTGGTGGAGATGCCGAAATTAAGCGAGATCCCTCTGGATGGAAAAGAAGTGGGAGACGAAGAGTACAAGGCAGAGCTTAAAGAACTCCAGGCGAAGCTCGGAAGCCTGCATAATCGGCTCTACCGCAAAAGAGTGCCGGTGATCATCACCTATGAAGGCTGGGATGCTGCCGGAAAAGGCGGAAATATCAAGAGGATCACGGAAGCTCTTGATCCCCGTGGTTTTGAGGTACATCCCATCGCCAGCCCGGAACCTCATGAAAAAGCCCGTCATTATCTGTGGCGTTTCTGGACAAGGTTGCCTAAAGATGGACACATTGCCATATTTGACCGGACCTGGTATGGAAGAGTGATGGTGGAAAGACTGGAAGGTTTTTGCAGTGAGAACGACTGGAGACGTGCATACAATGAGATCAATGAATTCGAGAAGGAACTTTCCGACTGGGGTGCTGTGATCGTGAAATTCTGGGTCCACATTGATAAAGATACCCAGCTTGCAAGATTTAATGACCGCCAGAACAATCCGGAAAAACAGTGGAAGATCACAGATGAGGACTGGAGAAACCGTGAAAAATGGGATCAGTATGAAACCGCAGTGGATGAAATGCTGCAAAAGACCAGTACTGTTTATGCGCCATGGCATATCCTGGAATCGGTAGACAAAAAATATGCAAGGCTGAAAGCACTTCGGATCGTGATCGAAGAAATTGAGAAAGCGCTGAAATAACAGAAAACA
>UMHH01012579.1_pt1 | contig 15269 bp, 9 predicted proteins | sample 1965491 | NCBI WGS metagenome assembly UMHH01 (sample SAMEA4836094, study PRJEB28245) | human gut metagenome | biome: gut microbiome; material: fecal sample | place: Denmark | collected 2008
TATCATCTCCCCCGCAGGTATTGGCTACGATGACAGCCTTCCCAAGCTGGTGAAGGATCAGGAGCAGGCCAAGGCGATTCTGGAGGCGGCGGGGTATATAGACACCGACGGCGACGGCTGGCGGGAGCAGCCCGACGGAACCCCTATGGATGTATTGGTCACACCCCAGTACAATGCCACCAAGGCGGCGCTATACCAGCGCATCGCCGAGATTATCGTTACCAATCTGGGGGAGGTTGGCGTCAAGTGCACCCTGGATGAGGAGAGTATCCGCAATTCCGACCACGAGCAGCAGCTCCGGGATGACGGGGCCTATGAGATCTACATCTGTTATGCTACCCAGGGCGTATCCTTCTATAAGACGCCATTTCTGTATATGTTCAATGACGATTTGAGCATGTGGGGCACCTGCGATCTGGAGGACTTCGACCAGGCCTACAACGATATGCTCAACGCCCAGGGGGATGAGGACTATGTGGCCAAGGTAAAAGAGCTACAGAGGATTGCCTCGGAGGAGGTCATCGGCATTGCCCTGTGCTGGGATACTGCCTACTACCCCTACCGCACCGACAAATACGAGGGATGGACGAACTTCCCCGGCTGGGGCGTCATCAACTGCGAGACCTGGTATAATCTGCATCCGATCGGCTGAGCAAGGGCCGGGAGCAGGGGCGGCGGAGACGTGCGCCCCTGCTCTGTATATAAAAAGGAAGGGGGTACGCTATTTGTGCTTTGCGAGTCTGGGAAAACGCCTGGTGGAGGCTGTTTTTATCATCTTCTGTATCATAACCATCAATTTCATCCTCATCCGGTTTATGCCTGGCGACCCGGTGGTACACATTATCGGTGAGGACGAGTATCTCCGTCTGGAGGCGGAGGCGCCGGAGGTGATTGAGGAGGTCCGGCGGGAGTACGGACTGGACAAGCCCCTGCCGGTCCAGTACATAACCTATCTCAACAAGACGCTGCACCTGGACTTCGGGAATTCCTACCGTACCAAGCTGCCGGTGCTGGAGACGGTTTTGTTCCGCATGCGCTGGACGCTGCTGCTCACCATACCCGCCATTGTGCTCTCATCCGTACTGGGCGGAGGGCTGGGCCTGCGGGCGGGGTGGAAAAAGGGCGGCCTGCTGGACACCATCGCCTCACCCATTATGCTCTTTCTGAATACCATTCCAACCAACTGCATGGCGATTCTGTTTCTGATGGTATTTGCGTTCCAGATGGGGCTGTTTCCCATCAGCGGCATTACCTCCGGCGGCCTGTCGGGGCTGGAAAAGGCAGTGGATATCCTGTGGCACATGGCCCTGCCCCTGATGATCCTGGTGATCCTGCGCACGGCCTCCTATTACATGCTGATGAAGAGTACAGTGCAGACCATTCGGGATGAGGAGTACATCACGGTGGCCCGGGGAAAGGGGTTCTCTCAGGGACAGGTGCTCCGCCGCCACGTACTGAAAAACGCCCTTTGCCCTTACCTGACCTCCGTATGCATGCAGTTCGGCCATATTCTGGGCGGCTCCATGCTGGTGGAGGTGGTGTTCTCCTGGAAGGGGATGGGCACCCTCATTTACGACGCGGTCAACACCAAGGATTTTCCAATCCTGCAGACCTGCTTTTTGTTTATCGGTATCTGTGTGGTGGCCTTTAATCTGCTGGCGGACGTGCTGAATATGCTCATTGATCCCCGGCTGAGGGAGGAGGACCGCCATGCGTAAGAAATTAAACGGCCGGGTGCTGGCGGGATTGGTCATTCTGAGCGTGGTGCTGCTGGTGGCCCTGCTGGCGCCGGTGCTCGCCCCTCACGATCCCTACGAGCTGGGCGTACCCTACCTGCGCCCCTCCGCGGAGCACCCCCTGGGGACCAACGACATTGGGCAGGATATCCTCAGCGAGCTGATTTACGGTACCCGCATCTCCCTGCTCATTGGCGTAGTCTCGGCTTTGGCGGTGACAGTAGTGGGCACAGCCCTGGGGATCCTCTCCGGCTATTTAGGCGGATGGACGGACCAGATCATCATGCAGGTGACCAACGTGGCCATGGCGCTGCCCTCTCTGCCTCTGACCATCATTCTGGTGGCCTTTCTGGATGCCAGCGTGTGGAACATCATCCTGGCCATCTGCATCACCGCCTGGACCTCTACGGCCCGCATCATCCGCAGCCGGGTGCAGCAGCTCAAGGCTCTGCCTTTTATACAGATTGAGCGCACCATGGGAGCCAGCGGCCCCTATATCATGATACGGCATATTCTGCCCAATCTGGGAGAAATCGTGTTCATCCGTGCCGTCCTGTCAGTGGGCAGCGCCATGCTTACCGAGGCCAGCCTCAGCTTTCTGGGTCTGGGTGTAATCGGCCAGAAGAGCTGGGGCGGCATCCTCCATTATGCCTTTTTCCGCAACGGAATCATCAACGGCTCCTATTGGTGGTATGTGCCGCCCATCCTGTGCATCTCGGTCTCCGTGCTTGGGTTTATGCTGCTGAGCTATTACGGTGAGGGCCCTGCGCGGGGAAGAGGCAGAAAGGAGGAAGCCAATGCTGGAAATTGAGGGGGTTTCCATCCGCTTCGGTGACAACCCTGAGGCGGTGAGCGATACGACATTTACGGTAGGCGACGGCGACCGTCTGGCGGTGGTGGGGGAAACGGGCAGCGGAAAGAGCGTCCTGCTGTTGGCCGCACTGGGGCTGCTGCCCGCCTCAGCCCGGGTCACCGGCTCTATCCGCCTCAACGGCCGCGAGTTGTTGGGCTGCCGGGAGCGGGAGTTCAACCAGATCCGGGGAAAAGAGATCGCCTATATTCCGCAGGGAAGCGGGAATGGGCTCAATCCACTCTATACCGTGGGCCGCCAGCTTTGCGAGGCCATTCGAAAGCATCAGCCCTGTACCCGGAGAGAAGCGCTGGTTCAGGCGGCCGCGCTGTTGGAGTCCTTTGGGCTGGAGCATGGCGCGGCTCTGTGCCGCAGCTATCCTTTTCAGCTCTCCGGCGGTATGCGCCAGCGGGTACTGATCGCCATGGGGATCGCCGCCGGGGCGGATCTGGTTCTGGCGGATGAACCTACCAAGGGGCTGGACCGCCGGCGCATCGCCTTGGTGGAGGATGCCTTCCAACGGCTGGGGGAGCGCACCCTGCTCTGCGTCACCCACGATCTCCGTTTTGCACACGCCATCTCCTCCCGGGTGGTGGTTATGTACGCCTCCCAGCAGATCGAGAGCGGCGACAGCCCCTCCTTTTTTGCCGAGCCCCTGCACCCCTACTCCAGGGCCATGCTGGAGGCTCTGCCGGAGAACGGCCTGCGCGCCAATATGGGCTTTGCGCCGCCCCGGCAGGACGTTGACGCCCAGAGCGTCTGCCACTTTTACGGCCGGTGCCCATGGCGCTCGGAGCGCTGCCGGAAGGCGCCGCCGCTGATGACGGTGGGGAAGCGGAAGGTGAGGTGCTGGAAGTATGCTGATTGAGGTGCAGGGCCTGTCCAAGCGATACCGCCCCCGCGGCCCCATGGTGGTGGAGGAGATCTCCTTTACCATCGACCGGGGAGAGACGCTGGCCATTTTCGGTGACAGCGGCAGCGGCAAGTCCACCATCGGCCAGATCCTGGCAGGAATCTATCCAGCCACCGCCGGAGAGGTGAGGCTGGACGGGCAGAGGTTGTCCTATCCCCTCCGGGGGCCCGCCCGAAGGCGGATTCAAATCCTGTTTCAGCATCCGGAGGTGGCGTTCAATCCCAAGCTGCGGCTGATCGACAGTATGCGGGAGCCTTACCGCCTGTTCCATCTGCCTTATACCCGGCAGGGACTGTGCGATTATCTGGAGCGCTACGGAATTTATGAGGAACACCTGGACCGCTTTCCGGCGGAGCTCAGCGGAGGGGAGCTCCAACGGCTTGCCTTGGCCCGTGCGATGCTGATGGACCCCTCTTTTCTGGTTCTGGATGAGCCGACCTCCATGCTGGATGTGATTTCTCAGGCGCAGATGATCCACTTGCTGCAGGAAATTCAGCAGGAGCGGGAGGTGGGCTACCTGTTTATCTCTCACGACCGCGCTCTATGTGAGCGCTTCTGTACGGCGATCCGCCCTCTGGAGGGCGGAAGACTGGGAGAACCCGTATGAAAAATGCGCCGTCCGGCCTGAGCCGGACGGCGTACATCTCTTTTGGTTAGTGTAATGTTTTTCGCGGACTGGAAAGCTAATGAAATGCGTGTGGACTCTAGATATTATCCGGTTTTACAATGATTTCTAAGCCCTCTGCCTCCCAGTTTATCTCTTTGCTTGTTACTCTTATCCAATTACAGAATAAACCCTTTTTGTTCATAACACCAGCCTGAAGTACTGTTGTATGACGCTTACGCTATATGGGCACCATAAAAGCAATTTTCTATTCATCCTCCTCGACCGGACGCCATGCCTGTCCAAATTTTACATCTCGAAACAGCGCGGCCAAGCCGGTGATCTGTTTGAGTCGTAGGACTTCATCCTTGTCCATCCCCAAATGCTTGGCGATCCAGGCGTCGGACCGCCCAAGCTCATGCAGTTCCTTGATTATATTGCTCATCAGATCCACATTATGGGATCCTCTGGCACGGTTGTGCCGTATGGTACTTGCCATACGGTTGGAGAGAGGCTTGTCGATCACTGCCACTGGAAGCATTCCCTGCTCCCGTTCATAGATATCCCGGTGTTCCTTCATTACGCGCCAGCGGTGGAAGCCATCTACAATGGCATATAGATCCTGTTTGGCAGAGTAATAGCAAACGATTGGCTGGGTATATCCGTCCTCCAGAATACTGAGGTAGAGTAGTTTCATCTCCGGAGGCGCTACACTGTTTGGATTATATGTATTGGGGATGATCTTTTCAAACGGCACAGCAATAATACGATAGGCCGGACTGCGAAACGGTTCACTTGTCATTTATGATCCCCCTATACTTCCGCTTAAATAGATCGACCCGCTTCTGCTCTTGCCGGGTCAGGCCGAAGCCCATAAAGCGACAGGTGTGGTCATTTTTCAAAATACAATAGCACATCCGTTTCCAGCTTGGAATGTCTTTGGTACTCTTAATATCATCCGTATGATCCGGAATCGGTCCAAGAAAGACCACGCGGGATTTTTTATCTAGTGTATAGTTGGATACACCGTTTCGTTGAATCTGATATCCATGTTCCTCTAACTCACGAATGACTTCCTCAGAGAGCCCGCCGCCCGTTTCGTGCCAGAACTGAATCGAGGTCTTGAATTTTTTTACATAATTGTTTTGAAGCCGCTTGGGCAGCGTATCCAGCAGGAACTTTGTGTAGGACTGCCAGGTATGCCCCTCTGGCAGAGTGATGCTGCGATAGCCCATGGCTTTGGTCCGACCATAGATCGCACCAAAGTTGGCCCCCCGCACCCGGCCGACCAGCCTGGTCCAAATCTCCGGATCAATCACCCGGTATAAATTCAGCGCATCCTTGGAGTAATCATTGAACGGAGAGGCCACCCGCATCTGGTCGATCTTGAGCCCCGCCTGATAATACAGATCATAGAGTCGATTATATTCATAGCCAAACCGGGAAATCGCGACCCACACATCCCTGTTAGACCAGTCATAAAGGGGAGAAGCGCACCACACATCCTTGAACTGCTTGGAGATCCAACATTCTCCCTTATAGCCATGTTTCTTATTGACAAATCCGCTGTACCTCTGCAACGATTCATCTGCCCGTAATCCCAACAGACAAACAGTACGTCCCCCGCCATGGCGTTCCTTATAAAAACGTCCAAACTGCTTAGCAAGGTCCTCCTGGTGCATCCGGTAGCGGTAATGATCGAACGGCTTATCCATATTGATGACATAGGAATAGCTGGGCATGGGACGCACCCACAGTTCAGGATGCCTGTCATCCCAGGGATACCAAAACATCTCATAGCTGGACAGGGCAGTTCGGGTAGCCATAGGCAGACATACCCAGTAGGGATCGACCTCAGACTCCAAACGCTCAAATGTTTTTGTGACATATTCCGTCGTCACTGTATATTGTGCCTCAAAATCCTGATGAAAGACGCCGACCGTCCGCTGTGGGTAATAAGTGCGCTTAAAATCCAGCAGAAGGTTCAGAAGAAGCCCACTGTCCTTACCGCCGCTGAATGAAACGTAGATGTTCTCAAACTCGCGGAACAAAAAATCAAAGCGCTCCTGTACTGCTTCATATACGTTTTTCTGAATGTATTCTCGTTTCATATCTCTCTATCTCAAAACGATGCAATTTTCGGTATGATTACTCTTTCGAAAATATTGTAAAAAATCCCCCTCTTAAATGCACGGACAGGAAACCGTGGTCATGTGTGCGACGACCAAACCAGCAGATGTTTAGAAGCCCGCTATTCAAGACCTGCTCCTATTATGGTGTCCGTGATTGCATGATTAGGAGTTTGATTCGGCGCCCCCAAAAGCGAGCTGCAAGTTTACAGATGAAAATATTACCAAAATTATAACACTTTTCGACAAAAATCGCAATAGGAACAGGCGCCATCTCTATTTGTAAGTAAGTCCACGAAAAGGAGCCAACTCCATGACGGCCACAGGCCGAATTTATTTTTGCCTCCTTGGTCGAGATAAGTTAAATAGCGTTTGGAAAATTTTTGTGTTTGCCCCTTGCATTTCAAGAGAAAAGTTGTATAATAAACTCAAAAGAAAGCCCTTTGTAAAGTGCAAGTTTTACAAAAGATAGTTCTTTGAAGGGAATGGTTCCTGAGTCCTGCATGGGCAGAGCGGCATGCACCTTCCCGTAAAATTTAATATGAATCCGGCTTTTGTGGCAAATGCGCGACCCGGTTCCCGTCAGGGACCGGACACGCATCCTTGTTTCTGAACAAGGGAATCAGGTGAAATTCCTGGACATGTTTTGCAGCAGGAGCCGCGGCGAAAGCTGCGGGGACGTGCAATTCAATAGCTGTGATTGTGGAGTGTATCCGTTTTCTGCGAAAGCAGGTCACTGGCGGTCGTAATGGCTCAGCTGGGAAGGCGGCGGATATGCGCAGGCGGGCTTTAGGCCCGTCGGGACACATCAGTCAGAAGACCTACTAGGAGCTTACCCCCAATTCCTTGGGGCTGCTCTGAGAAAAATGCCAAATAGAAAGATGGGCACGGGATGAGTGCTCTCTTCTGCCCGAAATGGGAACAAAAGCGGACGCATATTTTGCGTCCGCTTTTTATTCGCACGCTCGGGGGAAAGACGGACGTATCGGTATGCGTCCGTCTTTTTGTTTCTATTGCCCCAAGAGGTCTGCGGGGCAGCCGGATTGTGCCACAAGTCAGGAGGCTGTTTTGTGAGCGGCAAGTATTTCACCGGTGATCAGAAGCTCAGCAAAAAACTCATTGGGCGCACCAAGGAAGCGCTTCGTCAGCGAAATGTTCAGTTTGCCCAGACGCACGGTGACGCCAGCGACGAAGAGCTGCTGGACTATGTCCGGGGTGAGGCGGCACGGCTTGGAATGACGCCCAACGCCGGGGAGATCATCGGAGGCCACTTTATCGCGGTTCGCTTTGGCTGCTGGAAGAATGTGGTCACGGCGGCGGGGCTGGTCCCGCCGAAGAAGCAGAAGCCCCTCCCCAAGCGGCAGATCTTCAAGGAGGAGCTCCGCTGTCAGGCGAGAGAGCGGGCATACACAGAGCAACAGAACAGCAGCGAGTAATCCTGATGAAGAAGGGGGTCCCCTTCTTCCGTCATAGGGGGCTACCCCTATGACGAGCCTCCTTTAGGAATCCAGCGGGCCTTCGCCCGTTTCAAATGGCCGAAGCGCGGCCGACAACTGAATAGCGGCATCGGAAGGGGATACCGGCCTGGGGAAGCGCGCGGGGAGAGGAGCGCGCCAAGGGCCGAACAACGCGGTCTGCGTCGGGGCGGACGGGAGCGCAGGAACGGGGTCCGGTGCTTGCGCAAGGGCGCGTTCACAGGCCGGACAGGCCGTGACGATAAGTGATATGGGAATTTTATGCGAACTGGAAAGGTCGGGTGGTTGGGAAATGTCTTTTGATTGCGGCCATGGGAGCATGCACGCCTATGGCTGCTGAGTCCGTGTGCATGCCGCACGGGGAATCCTGCTCATGCGGCGGTCGAGCAAAGGAAGTTTAATTTTGAAGGAGAAAAAGCCATGCAAAAGATGAAAAACGGCAAAAAGGTTCTGTCCGTGTGCCTGTCTCTGGCGATGGCCGCGGGCATGCTGTCCACCAGCGCGTTCGCGTCCTGGAACGTCTACGGCGGCAGCAACAATCACAACGCGGTGGTGACGGAGGCTCCTACCACGCCGGATAAATCCGGCCTGGACAGCTACATCCAACTGCATTGTACCGGCTCCGGCTGGGACGGCGTGGACAACGTGCCCGTATTGCAGACGGTGAACGGGACTACCTATGCTTACGTTCTCTACGATGGCTATGGAGCCAGCGGCGCGCTCGTAGCCAAGGTCAGGTGCGCGGAAAACGGCGGCAGCAGCATCGTCTGGACTACCGATCCCTACGGCACGGAGGGAACCTCTCTGAACGCCAAGAGCGGCTTCCAACTGTCTACCCCCTATCTGGACGACAAGGGTACCCCCGACGACGCGTCGGACGATACCCTCTATGTGGGTACCATCAGCCAGTATGACGACTACGAGGGCGGTGAGTGGCTTACCGGTACCGGCAGCAAGGTTATGGCTCTTACCGGCCTGGATCAGAACAAACCCACTGTGACGAATGTCCTGACCGGCATCAATGGCCAGATCAACACCCCCATCACCACCGACGGGACCTACCTGTACTTCGGCACCTGGCCCGGCGGCAGCAACGCGGGAACCTACTATCAGGTCAAGCTCTCCGACTACTCGGTGAAGACCTTCACCCCCGACAGCTACGGCTTCTACTGGGCCGGCGCGGTGAGCGACGGTACCAACGTCTACTTCGGCAGCGACAATGGCCTGCTGTACTGGCGGAGCATCGCGGATTTTGACACAACCGGCGGCGTGCTGGATCTGACCGATGTGGCCAGCGACGCGGGCAATGTGCGCTCCACCGTCATGATGGACGAAGACGGATTCCTGTACTTCACCACCCAGGGCGGCTACCTGTGGTGCTGCTCCTACAAGGACGGGCTGACGGTCGAGTGGCACATCAAACTGGGCGCCACCTCCACCTCCACCCCCACCAAGGTGGGCGACCGCATCTACGTGGGCTACTACTCCGGCTTCAATGCCGGCGGTGTCCAGTGCGTCACGGTTTCTATTGGTGAGGATGGTAGCAGCTATATCCCTTCTGTCGCTCCAGTGGCCTCCGGCTTCCCCGTTCAGAGCTCCATCGTGGTGATGGGCGACGGCACCGGCACCGACTACCTGTACTTCAACACCAACGCCCAGAAGGGTGCCGGCTACTGCTACAGCTATGACGGTGGCACGACCGGCAGCAAGGTTTGGGGCACAACGGGCGACACCTACGCCCTGGGCGGCATGGCCATTGACAACGGCTACGCTGTCTTCGGCAATGACTATAACCACCTGTACGTGGTGCACGACTGACTGGAGTGGGCGGAGCTCCGCCCACTCCATGAGGAAGAGAAACGAAGCGCCTGGCCGCCGATGTGCTCGGCGGCCAGGGGTATTTTTCGGCAAAGCCTGGAAGGCTTTGCCTGGGAGGTTCCATAGTTTGTGATGAAGAAAAAAATTCTTTCCTTGCTGTTGGCCGTGTCGCTCCTGTTATCGCTTTGCAGTCCTGCCGCCATGGCGGCAAGTTCTGTTACAATCGTCATTGATCTGACAAATTATGCAGGAGAGGTAAGCGGAAAGCTGATAGGAAAACCTATAGAGGCTCAGAAACGAAATGAAATTGTCATTTCCGGAACAGGCTATGTTCTTGCAACGACGATCAGTTTGGGAGAGGACATAACCTGTAGCTGGAACGTAGAGGGGCTGGACAGCGGATATCTCACATATGATGAAAACAGCCATCTAAGTGCTATCAAGCTAAGTCCAAGCGGAAAGAAAAATGTTATTACTGTTGTTGACAGCAAGCTGGAGGTAACACGAACAAGTAGGAGTACTCTGATGGGCTCCAGAGGATGGAACGGCGCGACCGTTGTACTTACGCCTGTTTTTGAAAAGGGGGAGTACTCCGCCACCGTAAATGTGAAAGACGCAGGCAAGGGAACTGCGGGAGCGTTCTCCATAGGCGGTGAAACATACAGGCTAGCCGCTATGGGGGCGGATGGCTACGCGTTCGACTACTGGCTGGCGGGGGAAAGCAGTTCCCCCATCTATGAGAATCCGTATACCGTGACCCTGACGGAGAACACCAACTTTACCGCCTACTTCCGGGAGCGCCGTGTTCCCACAGTGAATGCAGAGACGAACGGAACGGCCGCATTTACTTATGAAAATTCTTCCGGCGGCGCGGATCAGTACACCCTGACGGCCACGCCGGATGAACTCTATGTATTTGACTACTGGAGCTGGGAGGGCGTTCCAACCGGCGCGGAAAACAGCGCGCCGGAGGAGCAGGCGCTTCCGGATGAGGATATGCCGGAGGATGGCGGCGAGGCGGAGCCCCCTGCCGAATCGCCGGAGCCCGCCCCCTCCGAGCCGGAGACAACTGCGCCGCCGGAGGAAGCTGCCGACGGGACGGAGACCCCGCCGGATGAGACCGGCGCACCCACGGAAGAGCCTGCGCCAGCCGAGCCCGCCCCGGACGGGGCGGAGGATGCCACCGGGGCGGAAGCGGCTGCACCCTCCCCGGCAGCTCTGCTGCGCCTGAACGCGGAGGAGACCCCCGATGTAGAGGAGACCCCCGATGTAGAGGAGACCCCCGGTGTGGAGGAGACCCCCGGTGTGGAGGAGACCCCCAACGTGGAGGAGACCCCCGGTGTGGAGGAGTCCCCCGCTCCCGTGGAGAATAATGGCCTCCAGACGATAAACCTGGAGGAACTGACCCGGGACTGGGACGAGACGGCCAATCCCATGACGGTGGCCCTGGCCGAGGGCATGGAGAGCGTGACCTTTACCGCTCACTTCAAGCTGGCGGAGGTCACCCTGGGCGAGGGCGCGTATCTGAAGGGAAGCGGATCTTCGGGGATCACTGTCAATCCGTCCTTCGCAGAGAAGGAGGGGGACACGCTTCCGGCGGGCAGCCGGGCCCAGCTCTACCTCCCTCTCAGCGTACCATCCAAGATCCCGGACGGACAGCTCACCGTCACGCTCTACGGGGGCAGCTTGGCAGAGGGAGCGCCTCTCAGCAGCAACGTCATTACACAGGACTGGGAGGCCGGCAAAACCTATTGCATCTGGCTCCCCATCGACCCGCTGCCCTACACAGACAAGCTGACGGTGACGGCGTCGGTTCGAACCAACGCGGGCACCACGGAGACGGTGGAGAAGACCTACGAGATCTCGACAGAGGCCAACGAGGCCAACAGCGCGTTCACCTATGTGACCAGCCCCAACGTACCCGCCGGCACCGAAGGCTCCACCACAGAGGCGGGGCCCGACATCCGCGGGGTGTCCGGCTGGACCGATCCGGAGACCGGAGAGGCCGAACTGTACTTCTACGGTAAGGACGGCGTCTACACCTGGGCGGACAGCGGGGACCGGGATCTGATGAGCATCAGCGACGGCCTGCCCGCCGCGGAAGGAGACGCGGCTGGCGTCCTCGCCGTGGGGCCGGATGGACAAGGCGGCCTGCTGGCCGCTGTCAGCGAGGTGGGGAAGGAGATCGATAAGGTCACCTCGCCGGGCTATGTCTCCGCCCCCGAGGGCACGCAGGTTAGAGGCGGCCATTTCCTCTACCGCTACAACGGGACGTCCTGGAGCCAGGTGGAGGACTCCTGCTTCTCCGATTATCAGAAAAACTCTTCTGGCCCCGATTATAGCATACCCAGACTCTACAACGAAGCGTTGGTCATCCTCTCGGACGGCACCGTCTGGCAGTACCGGGGTCACTGGGACGGGATGCAGTGGATTGAGAATGATGTGGAGTTCAACTCCTTCTACCGGGTGAGCGACACGGAGATCTACGCCGGGGCGGCCGACGGCCTGTACCAATACAATGGTACAACCTGGAACAAGGTAGAAACCGCAAACATCTCCGGCTCGCTCGAGGTGGCGAGCGGCAACGCCGACGGCAAACTGCTCCTCATGGCAGGGAAAAATAATTATGACCCGTACCTGTGGGATGGCAGCTCCGCAACGAAGCTGTCGCTGGAAGGGCTGCACCTTAATAATGCAAATAGTGCCCAGAGCAGATTCTTCGGGCTGGACCAGGACGGGATCCCCTATGCGCTTGTCAACGGTTCGGGCGAAGGACGGAACTATCTCGCGGTCAACGGTTATGACGGCAGCTACGTCTACAAGTGGGATGGGAAGAAGTGGGTCTATCAGGTTATGGCCGACTTCAACGACCCCAATGAGGATCCCAACGACCTGAGCAAGAAAATCCGCCCTGACGGTGTGACCGCCTTAAGCGGCGTCATAGACGGCGTCAGCGCCATGTACGGCGAAGACGGCGCGGGCGCGATCTACCTCTCGGTGGATGATGCAACCATTACCTTTGACGCCCAGGGCGGCACGTTTAAAGATGACTCGCTGAAAACCATGACCGCCCCCATCCTCAGCGAGGTGGATTCGTCCAAGGTGCCCAGTGTTGCCAAGAGCGGCAATGCCTTCGGCGGCTGGTACTATGATGCGGCCTGTACCGAGGGCAAGAAGTGGGACGCCAATACCGCCCGGATGCCGGGGAAAGGCATCATGCTCTACGCCAAGTGGACGGAGCGCACCGGCCCCGTGGCCCCCGACGACCCGGAGATGCAGTATCACCGGGAATCTGCCCTGGACAACCTGGAAAAAGCATTTAACAAGTATAAGAAAAGCGACTACAGCGAAGCAAACTGGAAAAAGCTGGTGGCCGCATATGAGCAGGGAATTGCGGATATCAACGCCGCTCTGCCCGCTGAGGACTTCATCGAAAATAACATCATCGCGGCCCTGAACAAGGCGCTGGCCGCTATGCAGGCCATCCCTGCTGACCACGCCGGACGGATCAAGGTGGCGGTGTCTATGGACGCAAACACCTTGAGTCTGGGCTATCTGATTAAGCCGACCCTGGTCACTGTGGATGACCGTACCCCCGCCAGCGTGGTCATTACCGACCTGCTCAGCGAGAACGGCTACAACTGGGAGAACACCGGAAGCATTACCAACAGCTTCTACCTGGCCGGTGTGAAGCCTGTGAACCAGACCAAAGCCAAAATCCCACAGTACATCTTGGACCATGCCGGCTCCGTCAACATGGGTGACAGCAGCGATAAGACATTGAGCGAGTTTGATTACCACAACATGTCCGGCTGGATGTACAGCGTGGACAACGACTTCCCCGGCGTGGGCGCTTCGAACTGGCAGATGTCGGACGGCGAGGTCATGCGCTGGCAGTTCACCGTCTGGGGATATGGCGCAGACTTGAACGCAGACAATACCGCCTGGGGCAGTTCCAGTATCGTGAACGTGGGTGACAAGGGCTCCCTTACCTGGGCCGTGGCCGAGCTGCGGAGCGAGTACGACGACGAGGTTCTGGAGGCCAACGAGGTCTATATGGACGCCATGGAGGTTCTGACGGACCCTGAGGCCAGCCAAAGTAAAATTAACAGCGCGAAAACCGCGCTGGCCAAGGAGGACTTTGACAAGCAGCCTGAAAAGCCGGACGTTCCAACCGTGGATGTGAAGCCGGGGGCCAATGTGGATAAGGACGGCAACGCCAAGGTGGAGCTTACCGAAAAAGAGATCGAAACGATGATCAAGAATGCAGTGGAAGGCGAGGCGGAGATCATTGCCATCTCTCCCGAGATGGACAGTGAGGCCACCAGCCTGGAGGTCACATTCCCCAAGGGCGCCGTGGATGCTATTTTGGAAGAGACAAAGGCGAGTGTATCCATACAGAGCGATCTGGGCCGGGTGCTTCTGTCCCGGGATGTCCTGACCTCCATTTCCAAAACGACGGAGGGTGGCGCGGTCACCGTGACGGTGGCCGTCGGTAAAGCTGAGAACGCCGGTGGGCTGCTGAAGGGACAGAAGGATGTGACCGAGGAGGCCCTGAAGGACTGCTCTGTGACCGAGGTGACCATCCGCTCCGGCAAGGAGAAGGTAACCGCTTTCGGCGGCAAGTCCATCACCCTCTATCTGCCGGTGGAGAACAAGGCGTTTGAGGTGGGCAAGAGCTATGTCGTCTATCAGATCAGCGACGACGGTTCTGTGGAACAATTGGTGGGCAAGTGTGTCAAGACTGGCGGAAAGCGATTCCTTGAGGTGACCACCACCCACCTGAGCACCTTCGTGGCGCTGCCTGTCGAGGTGGTGGATATGCCCTTTACGGATGTGAAGGAGGAGGACTGGTTCTACGGCGCGGTGGTGTATGCCTACCAGAACAGTATCCTGACCGGAACGGGTGAAACCACCTTCTCTCCCAACGGCACCATGACCCGCTCGATGCTGGTTACGGCGCTGTGGCGGCTGGAGGGCGAGCCTGAGGCGTCTGGCGCATCCGGCTTCCCGGATGTGAAGCCGGATGCGTGGTACGCCGAGGCTGTGGATTGGGCCAGCCAGACTGGTCTCGTCAGCGGCACAGGTGCGGGCTTTGACCCGGAGGGCAGCGTGACCCGTGAGCAGATTGCCTCCATCCTGTACCGCTATGCAAAGCTCAAAGGCTGGGATGTGAGCAAAACAGCCAGTCTACAGGATTTTGCCGACGGTGCGGATACCTCCGCCTGGGCAACCCGGGCTATGGAGTGGGCCTATGCGGAGAAGCTGATTACCGGAAAGGATGGAAATCGTCTGGACCCGCAGGGCCAGGCCACCCGCGCTGAGGTTGCCGCCATTCTGATGCGGCTTCTGGAGAGCAAGGCGGAGAAGGCCTGAGACTCTGGAAGAACCATAAAGGCCCCGTTTGGCTCCGGTCTGCAAAACCAGGCCGGGCTGTATGGGGGCTCCCCCGGTAAGGATAGAGGGAGTACCTCCTTACTCGAGCAGGAGCCCGGCAGACCGAATTCGACCTGCCGGGCGGCCCTGCCCACAATCAAACAGAAAACACAGTTGGGTGAAACTCCGGGAAACCGGTACGGGCCTGCCCCCGCCGTCCAGTCGGCAAGACCTGATTGTGGAAAAATGGGTGGGATGTACCGATACAAGGCACGTTCACCCAATGGGAGAGCGTGCCTTTACTTGTTGAGGTGAGCGGTATAATGCTCAAAGAGCAAAAGCTGACGGAAAAAGAGCTGCGGGGATAC
>UMHH01022642.1_pt1 | contig 15253 bp, 10 predicted proteins | sample 1965491 | NCBI WGS metagenome assembly UMHH01 (sample SAMEA4836094, study PRJEB28245) | human gut metagenome | biome: gut microbiome; material: fecal sample | place: Denmark | collected 2008
CAATAGCTTTTCCTCGCAGTATACGTCTCTGGACGTTCCGGCGGGACAACGGGTGGATATCACGTTGGCGGACGGTTCGCGGGTTTGGCTCAACTCGGGTGCCCGTCTCGAATATCCGGTCGTTTTCGGGCGTCATGAGCGTATGGTGAAACTCACGGGAGAGGCGATGTTCGAAGTGGAACACGACGAGGATCATCCGTTTATCGTCCGGACTTTCGCTTCCGATGTGGAGGTTCTGGGTACCCGTTTCAATGTCGTCGCGGATGAGAAATCGAGATGCTTTTCGACGATTTTGTTGAACGGATCCCTTCGCCTGACCGAGCGGACGACCCGGGCCGGCGCCGTGTTGAACTCCGGAGACGAAGCACATTGGTTGAACGGGCGTTTCTCCGTCAGCAAAGTCCGCGATTTCGACGCTGTTTGTTGGACGGAGGGATTGATCAGCGTTCGCGGCCAGTCGTTCGAGGAACTGATGCGGAAGTTTGAAACTGCGTATAATGTGCGTATTGAAATTGCCCGTCAGACAATGCCGGTCATTGGCTTTGCGAGCGGAAAGATCCGGATTTCAGACGGCATCGACCATGCATTGCGCGTGTTGCAGCATACTTCGGATTTCACCTTCACGCACGATCCGAAGAAAAACGTTGTTACGATCCATTGAAACCCTTTTGTATAACCAGCCTAAAACCGTTTGTCGCCTATGACCTGATCCTCGTTTATTATCGGTAGGGAGCTTTGAAATTTGAAAATAAAAACGCCTGCGGGTTGGCAGACCCGCAGGCCGGTAATCGGCTCCGCCATTGAAAGACTACAAAACCTATTACCCAATCTTTCTACAAATGTATGAATAAAAAACAAGTTTTTCGTAAAATCGAGGGACTAATCGGACGGGTGGTGTTATGTGTTTGTCTGAGCGTGTGTACGTTGGCAGCCAGAGCTCAGGATAACTTGCTGACCGTCAATCTGGACAAGGTTCCTCTTTCCGAAGCTATTGCTGCCATAGAAGGACAGTCCCGTTATCTTTTCATGTTAGGCGAGGGCATCGATGCCTCTGCGGAGTTCATTTCCGTTCATGCCGAGAAGCAACCGCTCCGCGAGGTTCTCGATCAGTTGATACGGGGATCGCGGCTCGCATATAGTATCGAGGGGCAGAATATCCTGTTGTCTTTGACCGGAACCGACACTGACAAACCCTTTACGGTCCGCGGCCGGGTATCGGATCGTACCGGTGCTCCGGTGATCGGGGCGGCGGTTCTTGTGAAGGGCACGACGATCGGTACGAGCACGGGGCTCGATGGTTCTTACACCTTGGAGATTCCTGCACCTGCCGCGACGGCCGTGCTGACTGTCAATTTCCTGGGTTATGCTCCGATGGAGATTCTCGTCGGTCAGCGTTCGCAGATCGACTTCGCCTTGCGCGAAGAGGCCCAGACCGTCGATGCCGTCGTGGTAACGGCTCTGGGTATCAAACGTTCGGAGAAGGCGCTGTCGTACAACGTGCAGCAGGTGAATTCCGAAGATATCGTCGGCAACAAAGACGCCAATTTCATCAACTCGCTGAACGGTAAGGTTGCCGGCGTGAACATAAACGCCTCGTCGTCGGGTGTGGGCGGCGCTTCGAAAGTGGTGATGCGCGGCAGCAAGGCCATCAGCCAGTCGTCGAATGCACTCTACGTGATCGACGGTATCCCGATGTTCAATCTGGGCAGCGAGGGCGGTACGGAGTTCGACTCGCGGGGTACGACGGAAGCTATCGCGGACATCAATCCCGAAGACATCGAATCGATTTCGGTGCTGACGGGAGCCGCCGCAGCGGCCCTTTACGGCAACAATGCCGCCAATGGTGCCATCGTCATCACCACGAAGAAGGGCAAGGCCGGAGCGCTGAGCGTCACCGTATCGCAGAACACGGAATTTCTGCGTCCGTTCCGTATGCCCGAATTCCAGAACCGTTACGGCACGGGCAGCCTCGCTTCGTCCGCCTCGTCGGTAGACAAGAGCTGGGGAGCTCGTCTGAACGCCGCTACGATCGGAGGGTATGACCCGGCCGACGATTTCCTGCAAACGGGCGTCGTGACGACCGAGACCGTAGCTCTCTCGACAGGCACGGAGAAAAACCAGACCTATGTCTCGGCTTCGGCGGTCAATTCGAAGGGGATGGTTCCCAATAACGACTACGACCGTTACAATTTCACGTTCCGTAACACTACGTCGTTCCTGAAAGACCGTATGACGCTCGACGTGGGAGCCAGCTACATCAAGCAGAGCGACATGAACATGGTGAACCAGGGAACCTATTCGAATCCGCTGGTGACGGCTTACCTTTTCCCGCGCGGGAACGACTGGGAGGATATTCGGATGTACGAACGCTGGGACTCCGACCGGAAACTCGCCACGCAATACTGGCCCGAAAAGATGTTCTCGGCGCTGACCGGACAGAATCCCTACTGGATCGCCTATCGCAACCTGCGCGAGAATAAGAAAGACCGCTACATGCTGAATGCGAATCTGAATTACCGGATTCTCGACTGGCTGTCGGTGTCGGGGCGCGTGCGGATCGACAACTCCAACAACGAATACACCAAGAAACTCTATGCGACGTCGAACACCACGCTGACGAACGAGGGTTCCGACGCATTGTCGAAAGGTTCCTTCATGCTGGAGCGTACGATCGACAAGCAGACCTATGCCGATATTTTGGTGAACATCAACAAGACGTTCGGTGAGAACTGGTCGCTGAATGCCAATATCGGGGCCTCCTATTCGGACATGCAGCAGAGTATTTTCAGCAACGAAGGGCCGATCATGTCCACGGGAATCGCCAATGTATTCAACGTAATGCAGCTGGACAATACGAAGACCAAGCGTATCCAGTCGGGGTACCGTGACCAGACGCAGTCGTTGTTCGCGTCGGTCGAGGCCGGTTTCAAGAACACCTATTTCCTTACCCTCACCGGCCGCGGAGACTGGCCTTCGCAGCTTGCAGGGCCCTATTCCGCCAAGACGGCGTTCTTCTATCCGTCGGTAGGCGCTTCTGTCGTGCTTTCCGAGGCGCTTCCGATGCCGAAATGGATCTCCTATCTGAAAGTACGCGGTTCGTTCGCTTCGGTGGGTCTTCCCATTCCGCGGTTCCTCGCGCAACAGACTTACGAGTGGGACAACGCGAACCAGCAATGGGCTTCCAAAACCCATTATCCGATGGGCGAGCTGAAACCCGAGCGCACCGATTCGTGGGAAGTGGGACTGACGGCGCGTTTCCTCCGCCATTTCAACGTAGACCTGAGCCTTTATACGGCCAAGACCTACAACCAGACTTTCGACCCCGGCATTTCGCCGTCGTCGGGTTATTCCACGATGTACATTCAGACGGGATCGGTACGCAACAAAGGTATCGAACTTTCGGCGGGCTATTCGAACGAATGGGGTAAATTCGGCTGGTCGTCGAACTTCACGTTCAGCGCCAACCGCAATGAAATCATGGAGCTGATGGAGGGTTATGTGATTCCCGTCATCAACGAACCGATGACGCTCGACCGTCTCGACATCGGCGGGCTGGGTTACGCACGGTTCCTGCTGAAAAAGGGCGGCAGCCTGGGCGATCTGTACTCCACGGCCGATCTGCGGCGCGACAGCCGGGGCAACATCTATGTCGATGCCGACGGCAAGGTGGTCGGCAACACGACGAATGTAAAGGATATCAAACTCGGCTCGGTATTCCCGAAGGCGAATCTGGCCTGGCGCAACGACTTCAACTACGGCAACTTCAATTTCGGTTTCATGCTCTCGGCCCGTCTGGGCGGCATCGTCTATTCGGCGACCCAGGCCTATATGGATTATTACGGGGTGTCGGAAGCCACGGCCGCCGCGCGCGATTTCGGAGGAGTCGTCGTCAACGGCGATCTGATCGATGCGGAGAACTGGTATTCGGTGGTCGCCGGACAGGGGGGCCTTCCCCAATATTACACCTATTCGGCGACGAACTTCCGCTTGCAGGAGGTGTCGATCGGATATACCATTCCGAAGGCGAAGCTCTGGAACATCGCCGATGTCACGGTTTCGCTGGTAGGCCGCAACCTGTGGATGATCTACTGCGAGGCGCCGTTCGATCCCGAAGCCGTGGCCACCACGGGCAATTATTACCAGGGAATCGACAACTTCATGATGCCGGGCACGCGAAACCTGGGTTTCAATGTCAGACTTAAATTCTAACGAAGATCATGAAAACGACATACAACAAGATATGCTTCGGCGTCTGCCTCCTGGGCGGAGCTTTGGCGGGTTCGTGTACCGGAGACTACATGGACTACAACCGCAACTGGGCGGAGGTTTCTCCGGAGGAGACGGAGCGCGACGAATACCTCGTCAGCTCGCTGCTCGGCGGTATGCAGAGCAATGTGATTCCCGTCGAGGAGCATCTGAATCAGTTCACCGAGTGCCTGATGGGCGGTGTGTGGGGCGGCTATTTCGCCGACTCGCAGGTGTGGGCCAACTCGTTCTCCTATTTCAATCCTTCGCAGGACTGGCTGGGTAAAATGTATCTGGAAATCATTCCCAACGTCTATTCCAACTGGCTCAGCTTGCAGGCTGCAACGAAAGACGAAGCGATCCTTGCCGTAGGGCAGATCGTCAAGGCTGCGGCCTTCCAGCGCGTGACCGACACCTACGGGCCGATCCCTTACAGCCGGATCGGTTCGGACGGGAAGGTTACGGCTCCGCTGGATACCCAGCGGGAGGTCTACGAAAAGATTTTCGAAGAGCTGGATGCTGCGGTTGCCACGCTGACGGAACATCGCACCTCGTCGATCTCGGCGGCTGCCGACAAGGTCTACTCCGGAGATATCGAAAAATGGATCAAGTTCGCCAATTCGCTCAAGCTGCGGATGGCCATGCGGCTGGTCTATGCGGCTCCTGCGACGGCCGAGCAACGAGCCAAAGAGGCCGTGGATACAACGGACGGGAAACTGGGTGTAATGGCTTCGAACGACGACAACGCTCAGCTTTCGGGAATCAACGTCAATCCGTTTTACAAGGTGGCCTACGAATACAACGGAGGCGAAACGCGTATTTCGGCCGATCTGCTCAATTACATGAAGAGCTGGAACGATCCCCGGATCAGCGCTTATGCCAAAAAGTCCACGTTCACCGACGCGGCCAATGACTATTGGGGGCTGCGCATCGGCAACGAATATCCCATCACCAGCGGACAGGCTTATTCGAATCTGAATATCGGTCAAAGCGATCCGCTGTTGTGGATGAACGTTTCGGAGGTGATGTTCCTGCGGGCCGAAGCGGCGCTTTACGGCTGGGATACGGGCGATACGGCCGAGAACTTCTATCGTCGCGGAGTCGAACTTTCGTTCGCGAAGTGGAATGCCGGAGATGCCGCCTCCTACCTCTCTTCGCAGAACAGGGTCGGCGCCTACAACGACCCCAAGGGGCAATACGCATTCGTGCCCGATACGAAGTGCGTGCCCGCATGGAACTCTCTGGATCCCGAGTTGCAGCTCGAGCAGATCATCACGCAGAAATGGATCGCCAACTTCCCGTTGGGACACGAAGCCTGGGCCGAGTTCCGCCGCACGGGTTATCCGAAGTTGGCGGCTGCGCCCGTGAATCGGAGCGGAGGCGATGTCGCCGACGGGAAATTCGCCCGTCGTCTGATCTATCCTTCGGACGAGTACAAAACCAACGGAGTGAATCTGAACAGGGCTGTCGGCAAAGACCTTTCCAATGGTGGCGACAGGCTTTCCACGCATGTCTGGTGGGACTGCAATCCGAAATTGGTTAACGAATAAATCTTTTGAGAACGATGAAAAGAAAAATCGAAATAGCTGCTGCTCTGCTGTTGGCGACGACATTCGGCCTTCCCTCCTGCGAGGACTGGACCGATGTGGACAACCTCTCGGTGGAGTATGAGAATGTCGAGCAGCAGAACCCCGAACTCTATTCCCGGTATCTCGCTTCGTTGCGCGAATACCGCAAGACCGATCATACGCTGGTTTACGCATGGTACGACAACAGCGTGAAAGTGCCGGTGTCGCGGGCCCATTATCTGCGCGACGTCCCCGACAGCATCGACGTCGTGGGGCTGATCCATCCCGACAGTCTCACGCAGAGCGAGATCGAGCAGATGAATTATCTGCGGGAGCAGAAGGGGATGAAGATCGTCTATACGATTGATTTCGACGGGATGAAAACCGACTATACGAATATCGTGGAGCCCGCAGACCCCGACCGGGATTTCCGGTCGTACCTCACCGATACGCTCTCCTATACATTGTCTTTGCTGAAAAAGTATCCCTATGACGGCATTTGCATCGGTTATACGGGGAAATCCACCGTGCTGATGGACGATGCCGAGAAAAAGGAGTACATGGAAAACGAGAACTGTTTTATCGGCATTCTCGAAGACTGGTGCTCGCGTAACGAAGGGGTGGAGTTGACTTTCTTCGGGCAGCCTGACAATCTGTTGGACAAAGACATTCTGGATCGGTGCCCGATCGTCTTGCTTGACGGCCGGACCGCTACGGCGACCAATGAACTGACGACGCTGATGACTCGGAACTGGATCGCCGGTTATGCAGGTCGTTATGGCATGGTCGTAGCCGGTACGCCGCTCTCGGGAACGAACAAATACGCTACGTTCTCCGACGGTACGCCGGCGACGGACGCCGTGGCAGCCTGGGCCTGCACGCCCCAGCAGGGAGCGAGGATTCGTGCCGTAGGGGTCTATGATTTTTCGGGGGATTATTTCAATGCCGACAATACCTACAAGAACATGCGTAACATGATTTCGACGCTCAACCCGTCGATCAAATAAAAAGACCTATTGAACATGAAACGTCATATCGGATTTTTGTCCGTATTGCTGGTCGGATCGGGAGCGCTTGTCTCCTGCCAGGACGATACGGAGCATTTCGACAACAAGATTTACAATACGGCCGAACAAACCTCTACGGTCTTCGTCGAGGAGGAAGCCGACAGCTATGTGCGCACGTTGCAGGCGCAGCTCGCGATGCCTGCCGATTCGGACATTTCGTTCGCCTATGTCGCCGATCCGGGGCAGGTCGAGTGGTATAATACGGCCTATTCGGATTCCGCCGGGATGCTTCCTGCGGATTATTACGAGATTCCCGATCCGGAGGCCGTGATTCCTGCGGGAGAAACGGCTTCGAGCGAGGTGGAGATCCGGTTCAGGAACCTGCTGTCGCTCGACAAAACGCAGGTTTATGTGCTTCCGGTTTCGATCGACGGCGCCGATGTCGCGACGCTGGCCAGCCGTCGTACCGTTTATTTCGTGGTGAAGGAAGCATCGCTCGTCAATGTCGTTGCCAACCTGCGGGAGAATGCGGTAAGTGTCGAATGGCGGAATCCGGATCCGCTCCGGAATCTTCGCAGCCTCACGGCCGAAGCGCTTGTCAAGGTAGACGAATTCGCCGACGGACGCGGATCGAACATTTCGACCTTGATGGGCGTCGAAGGCCATTTCCTGCTGCGGTTCGGCGATACGGCTCCGAACAATCAGTTGCAGGTCGTGGGACGGCCTGCGGGAACGACCGTCGACGAAAAACTGACCTCCTCGGATTGGACGGTGAAGACCGGACGCTGGACGCATATTGCCGTTACCTACGATAGCGATACCCATGAGGTGAACGTCTATATCGACGGAGTGAAAAAGACGCCGCAGACATTCACACGGTTTGCGGACCCTGTGGATTGGGGACGCTACTATGCCACCGAGACCGAAACGCAGCGCAGTTTCTGGATCGGCTACTCTTACGAAGATGCGCGTTATCTCGACGGCGATATTTCGGAGGTGCGCGTCTGGAACAAGGTGCTCGCTGAGGAGGATATCAACGGGAAAAATCATTTCTACAAGCTCTATGATCCGGAATTGAACGGCAATCTGGTAGCCTACTGGAAGTTCAACGAAGGCGGCGGCGCAACCGTCGGGGATTATTCGCAGTACGGTAACGATGCCGCGGCTACGAAGGTGCTGACATGGAACGCTGTGGAACTCCCGGCCAAATAACGTGTTTCACCCTGAAAAATAGAAATTTATATGAAGACATACGAATTTTTGAAACGGAATGCTCTCCTCCTGGTGCTGGCGGCGGCCGCGGGGTTCTCCGGCGGTTGTAACCAAACGGAGATCGATATGTTTCCGGCCGATGAGAGCGGCATCGTGTCCACCGATACTCAGATGGGGTATCTGACCGATGAGAATGCGCAGCGTGAATTCGTGACGGTAGAAGTCCGAGAGCGGGGCGGCGGGAGTGTGGCGCTTTACCTCCGTGCCACGAAAAAGTCAGGGACGGCGAGCGAGGTGTCGCTGGTCTATGCGCCCGAAGTGCTCGAGGCTTACAACGAGCAGACGGGCAACTCGTTCGAGGCGCTGCCCGAAACGGCTGTCGGGTTTTCGTCCGGCAAGTTTTCTCTGGCGGCCGGTTCCCAGCAATCCGGCGAGCTGACTTTGGACTATGCCCTCACGACGGAGCAGACCGTAGGAGCCACCTATGTGATTCCGGTGCGTGCCGAGGTCGTTTCGGGTGAGCTGAAAATGAAATCCGAAGATGCGGAGTATCTCATTTTCCTCAATGTGGTTGAAAATCCCGGAGACTGCGATAAGGGCGAAGATGCGGCCAAGGTTTTCTGTGTGATGGAAACCAACGACGTGAATCCGCTCAATCTGCTCGCCTTCACGTTGAAGGATTCGGGAAAGTATCTTTTCGATGCGATCGTCCTCTTTTCGGACAATATCATTCTCGATGAGACGACCGGAACGGTACATGCATTGGTCAACGACAATATCAAATATATCCTGAACAACAGGGAGAAGTATCTTACGCCTTTGCAGGAGCGTGGCATGAAGGTCATTCTGGCCATCACGCCGTATCATACCCATGCCGGAGTGGCCAACCTCAAACCCGCGACGGCCGATGCTTTTGCCAAGGAGTTGAAGATCATCTGCGACACGTATGAACTGGACGGTGTATTCTTCGACGATGAGTATACCGCTCTGGTATCGCCTCCTCCCACGGGGTTCTATGCCGAGAATACGGCCGAGGCCGCTGCGGATCTGATGTTCCGGGTAAAGCGTATGATGCCCGACCGCTGGGTCATCGCCTATCAGTTGGGTGCGATCTGGGACCTCAGCGGCGAGGGATGCGAATTCGAGGCGGATGATAAGACCTGGCTGCCGGGCGATTATATCGACTATGTGATGGTCGATTACAGTGAAAGTGCCTGGGCATCGCTTGCGCAGTTCCCGGGGCTTCCGGCCAGCCGGTTCGGACTTCACTCTTTTGATTTTAACAGCTATACTCCCTTATGGCCGAGCGTGGGGAGATTGGAGCAGGTGCGAGATACCTACAAAACGCTTTTCCTGTATGGATTGAATCCGTACCATCGTTCGGGGTCGTTCGATACGACGCCTGTGGGGAGTAGTGAAAAGATGACCCAAGTGCAGGCGTTGGAGCGAGTGACCAGTACGCTTTACGGAGAGGAGATGCTCTTCGACGGTCATACCTATACGAAAGATTGGTAACAGTAACAGGTCGCAGCCGCAGGAAAAAGTTTTTTGTGAACCTTTTCCTGTGTGCTGCGGTCGAAAAAAGATCAACGATGAAAAACAACTATTTGACATATGCCGTCCTCTCTCTGGCTCTTATGCTGGGAGTGACTGCTTGCAGCGACGACGATGCGCTGGTAAAACCCGAACCTTCGCCGATTGTCGTTCCCGAATTGCCGGAATTTCCCGAATTGAACGTGGAATCGGAATCGTTCGACTTGAAAAAAGAGACTTCGAAAAGCCTGCAAATCACATCGGGAGCGGGTGAGTATCGGGTCAACGTGCTCGATCCGGGCATTGCCTCCGCGACCGTCGAAGGAGATATGCTGACGGTTACGGGACTTGTCGTAGGCAAGACGGAGGTCGTGGTCTCGGATAAGGGCGGATCTTACAAATCGCTGAAAATAAACGTCTACAATTCGGATGCCGTTACGCTCGACACCGAACATATCGATTTGACGTTGAAGATGGGCGCACCGGCCACCACGACGTTCCGAATCACGGACGGCAATCCGGCTTATCGTGTGAGCTCCTCGGCTCCCGAAATAGCTACGGCCGAAATCGGCGAAGACGGCACGACGGTCACGGTGACGGGTCTGAGCGGGGGAGAAGCGACGATTACCGTCACGGATTCCCGCAATCTGACGGCTGCCGTAACTGTGTCCAATACGGTAACGACAAGTCCGTTTACGGATGAGGAATTGGAGGAATTCAAGTCGTTGCCTCTTCACACGTATTTGGTCAATGGCGAAAAGATCAAAGGGCAAATAGATATGGGAGGATACGATGATATTCTGTTCGGAGATTACATTTATGGGGCTTACTCAGTAAATGCGACAACTGATTACTTGTATCTCATGTCAAAAGAAAAACCGGATTATGCCATGAATACGTTGGGTAAAAAGCCCGGTTTGAAGTTGGCTTACAGAAAGGATAAACAGATTCTGGTCGATGAGGTCGAGGCGGAGGTCGAAGTGATTAAAGTCGATGGTTCGACGGTGTGGATGACCTTCTATGTTCAGACCGATATCCTGTATTCCGGCTGCCTGGTGGTCGGGTTGACGGATTGATGCGGCATTGTTCGAGATATTTACCGATGCCCTGAGGTTTTATGAAAATCGCGCAGTGTCGGGAATGATTTTTCCCTCCTGCGCGATTTTTGAATAATATGTTTGACTAACCCCGAACAGGTTCATTTACACCTGTCAACCTGGTAGATATAAATAAAATGAAGACGATACCTCGTAGCCCTTTGCATTGGGTCACGAGCCTGTACTTTGCCATGGGCCTGCCGTTCGTCGTTCTGAACATGGTCTCGGCAGTGCTGTTCAAGGACCTCGGCGTCACGGATGCCCGGATTGCTTTCTGGACGTCGCTGATCATGTGGCCGTGGACGATCAAGTTCCTTTGGAGTCCGTTTTTGGAGTTCTACCGTACGAAGAAATTCTGGGTCGTCGCGACGCAGTTTCTCAGCGGTGTGTTGTTCGGCTTGGCGGCCTTGTCGCTGCACCTGCCGTCGTTCTTCGCCGTTACGGTCGCGCTGTTCGCGGCGGTTGCTTTCAGCGGTGCCACGCACGACATCGCGGCCGACGGGGTCTATATGGCTGAACTCTCGACGGAGGATCAGGCGAAGTATATCGGTTGGCAGGGGGCGTTCTACAACCTTGCCAAACTTGTCGCCACGGGCGGCCTCGTGTGGTTGGCGGGGTGGCTCTACGAGAGCTTCTCGGCGGAGGGTACGGCGACGTTCGGCGCTTACGTGCGTTCGTGGACGGCGGTGCTTGTCATCCTGTGCGCCGCGCTCGTCGCACTGGGGGCCTACCACCTGCGTGCGCTCCCCTCGGGCGGCGCCGCCGCCGAACGCCGCTCGCTTCGGGAGGGCCTTTCGGGCCTGAAAGAGGTTATCGCGGCGTTCTTCACCAAGCGGCATATCTGGTACTACATCGCCTTCATCATCCTGTATCGGCTGGGCGAGGGGTTCGTGATGAAGATCGTGCCGCTGTTCCTCAAAGCCGATGTCTCCGCTGGCGGTCTGGGTCTTACGAACCAGCAGATCGGCCTTTACTACGGTACGTTCGGTGCGGGGGCCTTTTTGCTGGGCTCGATGCTGGCGGGGTACTACATCGCCCGGCGGGGCCTGCGGCGCACGCTGTTCACGCTTTGCTGCGTCTTCAATCTGCCGTTCGCGGTCTATGCACTCCTGGCATGGTTCCAGCCTTCGAGCATGTGGCTTGTCGGCGGCGGCATCGTGGTGGAGTATTTCGGCTACGGCTTCGGGTTCGTGGGCCTCACGCTCTTCATGATGCAGCAGGTTGCCCCCGGCCGTCACCAGATGGCGCACTACGCCTTCGCCTCGGGGATCATGAACCTCTCGGTGATGCTCACGGGCATGGCCTCGGGTTTCCTGAGCGATATGCTGAGCTATAAATTTTTCTTTGTTGCCGTGATGCTGGCCACCGTTCCGGCCTTCGTAATCACGAAGCTGGTTCCATTTACCTATGACGACAAACCAAACGACAAGTAATATGAATGCACTGAAAATTGCGGGCGAGCCTTTGCCCGATATGCCGTGGGAGGAGCGCCCTGCGGGTTCGAAAGAGGTCTTGTGGCGTTACACGCAGAACCCGATCATCGGCCGCGACGCCCTGTCGACCTCGAACAGTATTTTCAATTCGGCCGTCGTGCCGTTCAAAAAAGGCAGGTACAACTACGCCGGCGTTTTCCGCTGCGACGACACGAACCGCCGCATGCGCCTGCACGTCGGCTTCTCGGCCGACGGCCTGAGGTGGGACATCGACGAGGCCGACTTCCGCCTGACGGGCGCCGACCCCGAGATCGGGGAGTGGGTCTACGGCTACGATCCGCGCGTGGCGAAGATCGGCGACAAGTACTACGTGACGTGGTGCAACGGCTACCACGGCCCGACGATCGGCATCGCGTGGACGGATGATTTCGAGACGTTCCACCAGTTGGAGAACGCCTTTATCCCGTTCAACCGCAACGGGGTGCTGTTCCCGCGCAAGATCGGCGGGAAGTTCGCCATGCTCTCGCGTCCGAGCGACAACGGCCATACGGCGTTCGGCGATATTTTCTACTCCGAATCGCCCGATATGGAGTTCTGGGGCCGCCACCGTCACGTGATGTCGCCCGCGGCGTTCGAAGTCTCGGCGTGGCAGTGCATGAAGATCGGTGCGGGCCCCGTTCCGATCGAGACCTCGGAGGGGTGGCTGCTGTTCTACCACGGGGTGCTTCGCTCGTGCAACGGCTACGTCTACGCCTTCGGCTCGGCGCTGCTGGATCTGGACGAGCCGTGGAAGGTCACGGCCCGCAGCGGCCCCTACCTGATCTCGCCGCGCGCGCCGTACGAGTGCATGGGCGACGTGCCGAACGTGACGTTCCCGTGCGCCGCGCTGCACGACCCCGCGACGGGGCGCGTGGCGGTCTACTACGGCTGCGCCGACACGGTGACGGGCCTTGCCTTCGGCTATATTCCGGAGATCGTCGAGTTCACGAAGCGTCATAATATCCTGTGACATGTACAGCTATGACAATCGGGTGGTGATCACCCTCGACGCCGGCGGCACGAACCTCGTGTTCGGAGCCATACAGGCCAATAAATTCATCGTGGAGCCGATCACACTTCCGTCTCATGCCGAGGATCTCGACAAGTGCCTCGCGGCGATGGTCGAGGGGTTCAGGGCCGTCATCGGATGCCTTTCGGAGAAACCCGTGGCCATTTCGTTCGCATTCCCCGGCCCGGCCGATTACCCCAACGGCGTCATCGGGGGTTATCTTCCCAACTTCCCGTCGTTCCGCGACGGCGTGGCGCTGGGCCCGTTCCTCGAAGCGACGTTCGGCATTCCGGTCTTCATCAACAACGACGGCGACCTGTTCGCCTACGGCGAGGCGCTGGGCGGAGCCCTGCCTCAGGTCAACGCCCGTCTCGAAGCGCTGAACAGCTCCAAACGCTACAAGAACCTCGTGGGTTACACCTTCGGCACGGGCTTCGGCGTGGGCGTCGTGATCGACAATCGCCTCAACCGCGGCGACAACTCGTGCGTCGAGACCTTCTGCCTGCGGCACAAGAAGATGCCGGAGATCATCGTCGAGGACGGAGTCTCCGTTCGTGCCGTGAAGCGCGTCTACGGCGAACTGTCGGGCGATCCGAATCACGGACTGGAACCCAGGGAGATATGCGACATCGCCGACGGCAAGCGCCCGGGGAACGTCGGGGCGGCGCGTCAGGCTTTCGCCGAAATGGGCGAGATCGCCGGCGACGCCATGGCCGCGGCCGTGACGCTCATCGACGGTCTGGTCGTCATCGGCGGAGGCATCACGGCGGCCCGCAAATGGATCATGCCAGGCCTGCTGAGAGAGCTCCGCGCGAAGATGCACACCCTCTCGGGCGACGAGCTGAACCGCGTGCAGATGAAAGTCTACGATCTGGACGACGAGGCGGAGTTCCGTGAGTTCGCCAAAGGCCGCTTGCAGCCGCTGAAGGTTTACGGCACCGACCGCTATGTGGCCTACGACCCGCAGAAGCGCATCGGCGTCACGATTTCGAAACTCGGCGCCAGTCAGGCCATTTCGGTCGGTGCATACGCTTTTGCTTTAAGTCAATTGGACTGTAATGATAATAGACAATGAGGGCTTTTAAATTTACCCCGCTCCTCAAAAGCATGATCTGGGGCGGGAACAGGATCGCATCCTATAAGGGTATTGCCGTCGACCGTCTCGACATCGGCGAGAGCTGGGAATTGTCGGGTGTGAAAGGCGATGAATCGGTCGTCGCTGAGGGGGAATATGCCGGCATGACCCTGCCGGAACTGATCGGGCAACTCAAAGGGGAGCTGGTCGGGCATGCCGTCTATGAACGGCATGGTACGGAATTTCCGCTGCTGGTGAAATTCATCGACGCCCGTCAGGATCTTTCGATTCAGGTGCACCCCAACGACGTACTGGCTCGGATGCGGCATGGCAAGAACGGCAAGACGGAGATGTGGTATGTCGTGGCGGCGGATCGGGGGGCGCATCTGAAATCGGGTTTCTCGGAACAACTCACTCCTGCGGAGTATGAACGGAAGGTCGCAGACCATACGCTGACCGATGCCCTGTGCGACTATTCCGTCGCTGCGGGCGATCTGTTTTTCCTGCCGGCCGGCCGTGTTCATGCTATCTGCGCCGGAACGTTCGTGGCGGAGATCCAGCAGACTTCGGACGTCACGTATCGTATCTACGACTACGGCCGTACGGGGGCGGACGGGAAACCGCGCGAACTGCACACCGAGCTGGCGAAGGACGCTATCGACTACACCGTGCTGCCCGACTATCGTTCCCATTATGTCGCGGCAAAAAATCGGGAGGTGCCCTTGGTATCGTGTCCCTATTTCGTAACTTCGCTTTACGATCTCGATCGGGCATTTGTCCGTGATCTTTCGGAGCTCGACTCCTTCCTGATCGTCATGTGTCTTGAAGGAAGCGGGGCGCTCTGCGACGATGAAGGGAACGAGATGCCGATCCGTCAGGGAGAGACGCTGCTCGTTCCGGCTTCGGCCCGGCTCCTGCGGCTCCTGCCCGATGAACATCTCAAACTGCTGACCGGTCATTTATGAATAAGCGAAAAAGAATCATCATCGCAGCGCTTCTGTTTACGGCGGGACTTGCCCGAGCCCAGACTCCGGC
>UMHH01023913.1_pt1 | contig 14594 bp, 10 predicted proteins | sample 1965491 | NCBI WGS metagenome assembly UMHH01 (sample SAMEA4836094, study PRJEB28245) | human gut metagenome | biome: gut microbiome; material: fecal sample | place: Denmark | collected 2008
CTTTTTTCCGATCTTGTTTGGAACTCTGTTCCAACAGATTTATAATACCGCCGATACGGTTGTGGTAGGCCGTTTTGTGGGAAAAGAAGCGCTGGCTGCAGTCGGTGGTTCGTCCAGCATGATTGTGAATCTGATTGTAGGATTTTTTGTGGGCCTATGTTCTGGTGCGGCTGTGGTGATTTCACAGTTCTACGGCGCAAAAGACCACAAAAATCTCAAAAAAGCGCTTCACACATCCATGATTTTTTGTCTGGCAGCCAGCATAATTGTGGGAACAGCAGGATTTATCCTGGCAGAGCCGATCCTTCACCTGATGAAAACACCGGCAGAAGTAATTCCGGATTCTGTACTGTACCTGCATATCTATTTTGCGGGAACTTTTTTCAATCTGGTTTACAACATGGTATCCAGTATCTTAAGAGCAGTAGGAGACTCCAAAAGACCCCTTTATGTGCTGATCATCACCTGCCTTTTGAATATTCTTCTGGATGTTGTGTTTGTTGTAATCTTCCATATGGGAGTTCTTGGCGTTGCACTTGCAACAGTCAGCTGCCAGGCAGTCAGTGCCATTCTTGTAACCTGGTTTTTGATGCGGGCAGAAGATATTTACCGTCTGGAATTCCATGAGATCCGTTTTGATCTCCGGTCTCTTGGAGCAGTTTTAAGGATTGGACTTCCAGCAGGACTGGAATCTGTGATGTACAACATTGCCAATCTTACTATTCAGATTTTTGTCAATGAGCTGGGAACGGATACCGTGGCAGCCTGGGGAACCCTGGGAAAAATTGACGCGGTATTCTGGATGGTCTGCAATGCCTTTGCTATCTCAATTACCACCTTTGTGGGACAGAACTACGGTGCCGGAAAATACCACCGCATGCGAAAAAGCGTCCGTGTCTGTATGGCAATGGCATATATTACCGCATTTATTGTAAGTGGTGCAATTGTTCTGTTTGCGGGATCAATTTACCGCCTATTTACCACAGATCAGACAGTGGTGAAAATTGGAGTCCATATGATCCGGTTCCTGATCCCATCGTATGCGCTTTATGTTGTGATCGGAATTCTGTCCGGCGCCCTGCGTGGTGCCGGAAGAGTTCTGATCCCCATGATTCTGACATGCGGAGGCGTCTGCATGATCCGGATTATCTGGCTGTTTGCCTTTGTAAAATCCCATCCCGGAATTAACAGCATTATGCTCAGCTATCCGGTGTCCTGGGTAATTACTGCGGTGCTGTTTGTCATTTACTATTTCCGGCGTTTTCCCGGTATACAAAAAAAGAAATAACCATATAAAAAGGGTGCTGATTCTGCGTGATAGCAGTGATTGGCACCTTTGTTTTTCTCGGAAAATGTCGATTTATTACGAATTGATTTCATTGCCTGAAAAGAGAAAAAGCGGTATTCTGGACGCATATAGATGGATATTTAAAACAGCACAAAAGGGGATGAATCACATGCACAATCTGCGAAAAACAATAAGATATGGGATTTTATCAATACTTGGAGTGATTGTTATGGGGATCTGCATGAGGTACGCCATAAAAACGGCAATGGCAGCAATCACAGCCCTGACGGTGGGAATCCGAAACCGATCCGGAAAGCGGGGTGGCAGCCATAGAGAAGAAAAATAAGCTGTGGACTCTTATTTTCGGAATTACAGTGATTTTATCCATGACGGCATTTTTTCTGATGTACCGCATGAACAATGAATATACGGCCAGAGGAGAGCAGCCCATTCAGGGAATTCTCTGTCTGGATGAGGAAAAAGCAGCGGGGAAACTGCATTATCTGGCCAGAGAATGGCAGTATTTTCCGGGGAAACTTCTTACTCCAGATATGTTGAAAGAAAACACCGGATATTACAGCCGGTATATTTCCATTGGAGAATACGGAGGAATGGAACTGGGTGACAAAAATGCCTCTCCCTATGGCTGCGGAACCTATCGGATGATTCTGATTCTGCCGAAAAAAGAACAGACATGGGCCCTTTCTCTTAAGAAGGTCTTTTCCGCATACCGGATTTATATCAACGGAGAACTGGCAGGAGAAGTGGGAGATCCGGATGAAAAAACTTATAAAGAGCAGATTATGAACCGTGTTTTTACATTTCAGGGATCTGAAATGGCGGAAATTGTCATAGCAGTGGCAGACAAAAACCATGTCAAATCCGGAATTCAGTATATTCCGGTGTTCGGGTCCCCGGTTCAGATCAATATGCAGAGAGGATTGCGGGTACTTGGGAGCGGATTTGCCATGGCATTTTGTATTTGCGTCATGTTTGGAGTGCTTACAGTACATATCCGCACCAGGACATATCTGTCTCTTATGATTGATGTCTGGATTGTGGCAGCTTTTCTTCTGGAAATTTTTGTGGATATTCTTCCCTCAGCAGGAATTTTCTATGAAGCATCCTGGATCAGCGAAGCTGTCAAATGGGTTGCGGCGTTTTATATGCTGGTAAATACTTTCGGGGAAACTGACTGCGGATATGGGAAAATTGTTCTGGTGGGAACAACGGTTTACGCCTGTTCCCTTGCAGCAGATCGGATCTGGCCTCTTTACGAACCTATCATCGGAGGCCGGTTTCCGGAGACCGGAGGGATGGTACTGGCCATTGCGTTTGCCTGCGTGCTGTGGAGAGATCTTTCAGAAGCGTACAAAATCCGTCTCACCTATGAGATATACAGCAAACAGACAGAACTGCGTCTGCTTGCTCAGAAAAAACATTACGAAAAACTGAAAGCGCAGATGGATGAAACCAGCCGTGTCCGTCATGATATGCGGCAACATCTCCGGGTGCTGGCTGCCCTTCTGGAACAGAAACAGTATGAGGAAATGCAGACGTATCTTTGCCGGTATACAAGGGAGTTTCAGGAGAGGCTTACATATCAGACCTACTGTAAAAATCAGGTAACCGATGCAATTCTTCATTATTATGAGGAGATCTGCCGGGAAAAAAGAATCTCTTTTCAGTGCCAGGTGGAGGCACCGGAGAATACAGGAATCGAAGATACAGACTTCTGCCGGCTTTTTGGAAATCTGCTGGAAAACGCAGTTGAGGCAGCCGAAAGGTGCCCGGATGGCAGCCCGAGATTTATCCGGGTACAGATCCGGGCCAGAAATAATAAACTGCTGATCGAAGAAGAAAATAGTTGTACAGGTTCTCTTCGAAGAGGCAGGGACGGAATTTTCTCCGGAAAACATTCCGGACAGGGAATCGGAACCGCATCCATCTCGGAGATTGCGGCACGTTATGGTGGTCTTGCAGACTTTCAGGACCATAATGGGATTTTTAAGGCAGAGATTTTCCTTCGCCTGACGAAAAAAGATACTGAAGATAAGCTTTTCGGATAGCGGCAGAACCACGTTTCCGGATCTGGACAGTTTCTCCGTTATCCAGAAGGAATCCGTCGTCGGTGGCTTCCTGGATGCGGTCCATATTTACCATACATCCACGGTAACAGGAGAGAAAATTGTGGCAGTCACGGATCTGCTCCTCAAATTTATGGAATGTAAGGTAAGAACGCAGCGGGCCGGCATCTGTATGCAGGCAGACGGCATTGCGGAATGTATCTGCATACAGAATGCTGTGCAGCGGCACACGCACAGGAACACGGTCAGAAATAATTTCGATATATCGTGCATGAAGAGCCTCTTTCAGACGAAAAGAATCCAGAATCTGACACAGCTTTTCCGGCTGAAAAGGTTTCAGAAGATAGTAGGCGGCATTTACGTCGTAGCTTTCCACCGCAAATTCACTGCTGGTAGTCACAAAAACAAGAATGCAGTCATCAGACTGATTTCGGATTCTTCTGGCTGCTTCCATGCCGGTAATGCCATCCATATAGATATCCAGAAACAGGATCTGGAAATTTCCGGGCCGGTAATCGTCAAAGAAAGCCTCCGCACTGGAAAAGTACCGGATTTCCGTGGGAATCTGTCTGTTTTCAAAATAAGAAGTAATAATACGTTTCAGCTGTTCTGCGTCCGATGCAATGTCATCAATAATAGCAATATTCAAAATCTGTAACCTCCGGAGAAATAAGTGTAAAGGTAGTATAGCATAACTTTTCGGAATGTCCAGAGGCAGTTTACGATTTTACATAAGTTTTACGGGGGAGATTTTGTAGAGAAATGTCGTAAGATCTCATATTCTCTCAAAATCATTAGTAAATTCTGGAAAAAGAGTGCAAGATATCATGGAAAACGTCATTTCGTCACAGGTTGGTTGTCATTTGCCGGGAAATTTTTTACAATGATGTCATCCAAAAAGAAAGGCGGTAGATATACGGAAAGTAAAAAAGAAACCTGGCGACATGAGAAACTGTCAACAAAAATCCAGACAAAATCCTTAAAAAAAACCTTACAACAACGGCTGTATTTCAGAGCATGAAACGCAGCCGTTTTCCCCGTTCCCAAAATACATGCTTCTTGACGGAAAGCAGGAAATTCGTTATTATTCGTTGTAGAGTGAAAAAGCCAATGCGGATATCTTTATCTGCAGGAACTTACGAAAAAAGAAAATGGAGAAACACACATGAACATTCTTAATATAGAACATATCCACAAGATTTTTGGAGACAAGGTGATTTTTGACGATATTTCCTGTGGCATTGACCAGGGAGAAAAGATCGGGATCATCGGTGTCAACGGAACGGGAAAAACTACCCTGCTCCGGGTAATAGCAGGAGAAGAAGAACCGGATGAGGGCCAGGTGATCACCCAGAACGGGATCCGTATCAGCTGGCTTCCCCAGACTCCGGAATTTCCACAGCATATGACCATTCTGGACTATGTGGCAGAGGGTAAGTGGCAGAAAGACTGGAGTACAGAGAGCGAGGCACGCCGTATGCTGAACACTCTCGGAATTACAGATCAGAACAGCAATATGGACAATCTATCCGGCGGTGAGAAGAAGAGAGTGGCGCTGGCCAGAATGCTTTTAAACCCGGCAGACATCCTGATCCTGGATGAGCCCACCAACCACCTGGACGGGGAGATGGTTACCTGGCTGGAAGATTTCCTCAGGAATTTCCGTGGAACCGTGATCATGGTTACACATGACCGATACTTTCTGGATCGTGTAGCCAACCGTATCCTGGAGATCAGTCACGGGAAATTATATTCCTACGCAGGAGATTACTCCAGGTTTCTGGAATTGAAAGCCCAGAGAGAAGAGATGGAGCTTGCCAGCGACCGTAAACGCCGCAGTGTCCTTCGGATGGAACTGGAATGGGCGGCGAGAGGCTGCCGGGCCAGAAGTACCAAGCAGAGGGCAAGGCTTGACCGTCTGGAAGCACTGAAAGCAGGAAAAACTCCGGTAAAAGATCAGAATGTAGAGATGGACTCCGTGGAAACCCGTATGGGCAAAAAGACCGTAGAGTTCCATCACGTGAGTAAAGCCATAGAAGGCCGCCTTCTGATCAATGATTTTGATTATATTGTTCTAAGAGATCAGCGCCTTGGAATCATCGGCCCCAACGGCTGTGGAAAATCCACCCTCCTTAAGATGGTAGAAGGACTGGTTGCTCCGGATTCTGGAGAAATTCAGATCGGCGAAACCATCCGCATCGGATATCTCGCCCAGAACGTTCCGGATATGGATGGAAGACAGCGAGTGATCGATTATATTCGCGAAGTGGCAGAATATGTTCCGACGAAAGAAGGAAGAATCACCGCCTCCCAGATGCTGGAGAGATTTCTTTTTGACCCGGCCATGCAGTACACACCTGTAGAAAAACTTTCCGGAGGAGAGAAGAGAAGACTGTACCTTTTGAAAGTCTTGATGGAGGCACCGAACGTCCTGCTCCTGGATGAGCCAGGAAATGATCTGGATATCCCTACTATGACTATCCTGGAAGATTATCTGGATTCTTTTTCCGGTATTGTGATTACCGTATCTCATGACCGTTATTTCCTTGATAATGTAGTGAACCGCATTATGGCATTTGAAGGGGATGGACAGCTGGTACAGTATGAAGGCGGATACACCGATTACCTGGAGGCGAAAGCCAGAAAAGGACAGACTCTGGAAACACGTTCGGATATGGCAGGCAGCAGCCAGAACGAAACGCCGGAACCGGAAAAAAAGAAATCCTCTGCAGATACCTGGAAACAGAACCGGAAACAGAAGCTGAAATTTACGTATAAAGAACAGAAAGAATTCGAAACCATCGATGATGACATTGCGGCTCTGGAAGACCGTCTGGAACAGATCGATAAAGAAATGGCAGCCAATGCCACCAATGCCGGAAAACTCAGGGAGCTTTCCGAAGAACAGCAGGAAACCCAGCAGAAGCTGGATGAAAAAATGGATCGTTGGGTGTATTTAAACGACCTTGCGGAACAGATCGAGGCGCAGAAAGAATAAGATATATCAGCAGAGAGCTTATAGCATTTCGGGGAATACCGCTATAAGCTCTCTGTTTTCAACTGTTTTATTTTCAGGGTTTGCGCGAAACGTATTGACTTCCCGGGCAGAATTTTAGTATCATAAGTAACGGTACATTTGTTTTGGTACTCTGCAGTGAAAATCCTTGTACCGCTGGGTCTGAGGATTTTCACTACAGTGTACCATATGCATTCCGAAAAGGTTTTCGGACAGAGAAAGGACAACATATGTCAGAAATGGTAAAAGTCGTTGTAGACGCAATGGGCGGTGACAATGCCCCGGTAGAGCCGGTAAAAGCAGCAGTAGAAGCCGTAAAAGAGAAACAGAATATCCAGGTCATCCTCACAGGACAGGAAGACGTGATCCAGGCAGAACTTCAGAAATACCCGGATTATCCGAAAGACAGAATCCGTGTAGTACACGCTTCCCAGGTGATCGAGACCGCGGAGCCTCCGGTAATGGCGATCCAGAAAAAGAAAGACTCCTCTATTGTAGTAGGTTTAAATCTTGTAAAAAAACAGGAAGCAGATGCCTTCGTATCTTCCGGAAGCACCGGAGCTGTTTTGGTAGGCGGCCAGGTGATCGTAGGCAGGATCAAAGGTATCCAGAGACCGCCTCTTGCCCCGCTGATCCCGACAGCCAAAGGCGTTTCCCTTCTGATCGACTGCGGAGCCAACGTAGACGCCAGACCGAATCATCTGGTACAGTTTGCACAGATGGGTTCCATCTATATGGAGAACGTGGTTGGTGTTAAGAAACCAAGAGTAGCCATCGTAAATAACGGTGCGGAGGAAGAAAAAGGAAATGCCCTGGTTAAAGCCACATTCCCTCTTTTAAAAGCATGCAAAGATATCAATTTCATCGGAAGCATTGAGGCAAGGGATATCCCGGCAGGATACGCAGATGTAGTTGTCTGCGAAGCGTTTGTGGGAAATGTGATCCTCAAGCTTTACGAAGGCGTGGGAGCTACTATGGTATCCATGATCAAAAAAGGCATGATGACAAGCCTCCGAAGTAAAGTAGGAGCCTTGATGGTGAAACCGGCCCTCAAGGAAACCCTGAAAGCTTTTGACGCCAGTGAATACGGCGGAGCCCCGCTTCTTGGACTGAAAGGTCTGGTAGTAAAGAGTCACGGAAGCGCGAAGAGTGTGGAGATCCGCCATGCTATCTTCCAGTGCGAGCAGTTTAAGGAAGAAAAGATCAACGAAAAGATCGAAGAATTTATTGAAGCTGAACAGAAAGCACAGGCAGAAGCAAAAACCGAAGAAAAATAAAAAACAGAAATCAAAATACGGGGTACAGACAGATAAGTCCCGAAAGTATTACAGACAGAACAGGAGGCGAGCAGTCTTGGAACTGGAAATACTGAAAACAATCATCGAGAAAACTCTGGGAAAGACCATGGGTACCATTACCGAGAAAACTACGTTTGTAGATGATCTGGGAATTGATTCTCTGGATTTCTTTCAGATCCTCATTGATCTGGAAGAAACTTATGATATCCATATTGATCAGCAGGAAGCAGAAGAGATCGTTACCATAGGAGATGCAGTGGAGACTCTTCGCCGCGCAACGAAGGGAAAAAGAAATGGAAAATAATTTAAAAAAACTGGAACAGACCATCGGATATCAGTTTACCGCAAAATCTTTGCTGGAACAGGCAATGACGCACAGTTCCTACGCCAATGAGAAACATCTTGGAAAACTTGGCTGCAACGAGCGCCTGGAATTTCTGGGGGATGCAGTGCTGGAACTGATCAGCAGTGACTTTCTGTACAAAAAATTCCGCAACAACCAGGAGGGAGAACTTACCAAAAAGCGCGCCAGCATGGTGTGCGAAAAGAGCCTTGCCTACTGTGCAAGAGAATTCGGCCTTCCGGAGTTCATTCTTCTTGGAAGAGGCGAAGAGATGATGGGCGGCCGGAAACGTGACTCCATCGTATCCGATGCTCTGGAATCCCTCATTGGAGCCATGTATCTGGACGGCGGTTTTGAACCGGCCCAGACATTTGTGCTGAAATTTATCCTCAATGACCTGGAAGATAAGAGGATTTTTTATGACAGCAAGACCGTACTGCAGGAAATGGTGCAGGAAGGTGGAAACCATCCGGTGGAATACCGTCTTCTGAAAGAAGAAGGACCGGATCACAGCAAGAGCTTTACCGTAGAAGCCCTGATCAACGGAGAGAGTATGGGAACCGGAACCGGCCATACCAAGAAAGCGGCAGAGCAGGCCGCAGCCCTTGAGGCGATCCGCAGGATCAAATAAACAGCAGGTGTCCAATGTATCTGAAAAATATAGAGGTGCAGGGATTCAAATCTTTTGCACAGAAAATCAATTTTGAATTTCATAACGGGATCACCGGTATTGTAGGGCCTAACGGCAGTGGAAAAAGCAACGTCGGCGATGCAGTCCGCTGGGTTCTGGGCGAGCAGAGTGCCAAGCAGCTGCGAGGCGGAAACATGCAGGACGTTATTTTTTCCGGAACAGAACTCAGGAAGCCCTTAAGCTTTGCATCCGTAGCCATTACTCTGGATAACAGCGACCATAAGCTTCCGGTGGATTTTGAGGAAGTGACCGTAACCAGAAGACTGTACCGCTCCGGGGAAAGTGAGTACCGCATCAACGGAAGCTCCTGCCGTCTGAAAGACATCAACGAGATGTTTTATGATACCGGTATCGGAAAAGAAGGCTATTCCATCATCGGCCAGGGCCAGATTGACAAGATCTTAAGTGGTAAACCGGAAGACCGCCGTGAGCTTTTTGATGAGGCAGCAGGAATCGTCAAGTTCAAAAGACGAAAGAACACTACCTTGAAAAAACTGGAAGAAGAACAGCAGAACCTGGTCCGTGTCACTGATATTTTAAGCGAGCTGACCAAACAGCTGGAACCTCTGGAACGCCAGTCTGAAACCGCGAAGATCTATCTGGCAAAAAGAGAAAGCTTAAAAGAACTGGATGTAAACATGTTCCTTCTGGAATATGAACACACCGGCAAGTTGATCAGAGAGCTGGAAGAAAAGACCAGAATCGCGGAAAATCAGTTACAGGAGGCAAAAGACGCCCACAGCCGAACCAAAGACGAGTATGAACGCCTGGAAAAATCTCTGGAAGAGCTGAACCAGCGTATGGATGCTCTCAGGGAGGAAAGCCGGGACCGTGCCATCCGCAAGCAGCAGCTTTCCGGTGAGATCAATGTCCTTCATGAACAGATCCTTGCAGGTGAGCAGAATGACAGCCATTATCGCAGCCGCCTTTTGGCCATTCAGGAAGACACGGAGAAAAAATCCGCAGACAGAGAGGAACTGGAAGAGCAGAGGGCAGATCTGCAGGCAAAGCTTCGCGAAGTCAGCAGAGAGCTTTCCGATGAACAGGAAAAACTGGATAACATCCAGAGCAACATCGAAGAATGTACCCAGGCAGTAGAAGATGGAAAAAACGAGATTATCGAAATCCTCAACTCCCGTGCCAACACCAAAGGTAAAGCACAGCGTTTTGATGCCATGATGGAGCAGCTGGATATCCGGAAGGCCGGAATCAGCCAGAGAATGCTTTCTCTGAAAACTCAGGAAGAAGAGCAGCAGTCGGCCATCACTCAGGCAAAAAAAGAGTACGATACAATCACCGAATCCATTCAGGCCATCAGGGAAGAAGGAAGTAACCTCACAAAAGAGATCAAAGCCATCCAGGAAACCCTGAAACAGCAGAATACAGAGCTGGAAGAAAGCCAGAGAGCCTACCACAGAGAGGCTTCCCGTCTGGAATCCTTAAGGAATATTACGGAACGCTACGATGGCTATGGAAACAGCATCCGCCGCGTCATGGAGCAGAAAGACCATGTACCGGGCATCCGTGGCGTTGTGGCAGATATCATCCATGTGGAGAAAAACTACGAGATCGCCATTGAGACGGCACTTGGCGGAAGCATCCAGAATATTGTCACAGACAATGAACAGACTGCCAAGGAGATGATCGAATTCCTGAAGAAAAACCGGTACGGACGTGCTACGTTTCTTCCCTTAAACAGCATTTCCCAGAGAGGCGAGTTCACTCAGCGGGGAGCTTTAAACGAACCGGGAGCCATCGGTCTTGCAAGTGGTCTGGTAAGTGCAGACAAAGAGTACACAGGACTGATCGGCTATCTTCTTGGAAAAGTACTGGTTGTGGACAATATTGATCACGCCATTGCCATTGCCAGGAAATACCGCCACAGTATCCGGATGGTAACTCTGGAGGGCGAGTCCTTAAGCCCGGGTGGTTCCATGACAGGTGGAGCTTTTAAGAACAACAGCAATCTTCTCGGCCGCCGCCGTGAGATCGAAGAACTGGAAAAGAAAGTGAAAGAACTGGCGGCCAGGTACAACGAAATCCGTCAGTCTATGGAGGATAACCGCAGTAAACGAAACGAAATGCGTGATACCGTAAATTCCCTGCAGCAGAAATTCCAGGAACAGTCCATCGGGCAGAATACAGCCAGGATGAACATCGAGCAGCTGGAGAAAAAAGCAGAAGAAATCCGGGGCGGTTATGCAAGGATCGAGCGGGAACAGGAAGAAATCCGCCGTCAGACAAGAGAAATGCAGGCAGATAACGCTCAGATCACACAGGAACTGGAAACTTCCAAAAAGGATGAGGAAGAGCTGGAAACCTTCATCGAAACCCGCCAGAAAGAACTGGAAGACTGGAAAAAAGATGAGGCACAAACCCTGGAAACTCTGGAAAAGATCCGTCTGGACGCATCCGCATCCCAGCAGAAAGAAAGCTTCATAAAAGAAAACCTGAAACGACTGAAAGAAGAGATCGATGTTCTTTTAAAAGAAAAAGAAGAAATCCTGGATTCCCTGGAAAAAGGCAGCCAGGAAACAGCACAGAAAAGAAAAACCATCGAGAATGTCCGTGTAGAGATCGAGAGCTTTGCCGCAAAAGAAGAAGCATCCGAAAAACAGCTTGAAAAGCTGCAGCAGGAAAAAGAAGAAAGTACAAAGAGTCATAAAGAGTTCTTTGAAAAACGGGATGAGCTGTCCAATCAGATCAGTCTTCTGGATAAAGAATGTTTCCGTCTGAAAACCCAGGCGGAAAAGATCGAGGAAAACCGGGAAGCCCGTATTTCCTATATGTGGGAAGAATACGAGATTACCCCGAATAATGCGCTGCAGTACCGAAAAGAAGAACTTGGTGATCGCCATGTGATGAAACAGCAGATCCACAAATTAAAGGATGAGATCCGGGCCCTTGGTTCTGTCAATGTCAATGCCATTGAGGATTACAAGGAACTTCTGGAACGCCATACCTTCTTAAGCGGCCAGTACAACGATCTTCTGGAAGCGGAAAAAACGCTGGAACAGATCATTCAGGAGCTGGATGAGGGAATGCGGAAACAGTTCACCGAAAAATTCGGAGAGATCCAGAAAGAATTTGACAAGGCATTTAAGGAGCTGTTCGGCGGAGGCCGGGGAACTCTGGAGCTTGCGGAAGATGAGGATATTCTGGAGGCCGGAATCAAAATTATTTCCCAGCCGCCCGGAAAAAAACTTCAGAACATGATGCAGCTTTCCGGTGGAGAGAAGGCACTGACAGCCATTGCCCTTCTTTTTGCCATCCAGAACCTGAAACCATCACCGTTCTGTCTTCTGGATGAGATCGAGGCAGCCCTGGATGACTCCAACGTAGGCCGTTTTGCAGGATATTTACAGAAGTTGACGAAGAACACACAATTTATTATAATAACACATAGACGTGGTACCATGAATGCGGCAGACCGCCTTTATGGAATTACCATGCAGGAAAAAGGGGTATCAACGCTGGTATCAGTAGACCTGGTAGAGAACCAGCTTACCCGGTAGCAGAGGGGATGAAACAGTATGGCAGAAGAAAAAAAAGGATTTTTTAAACGTCTGGTAAGCGGACTTACCAAAACGCGAGACAATATCGTTGCCGGATTTGATTCCATTTTCAGCGGTTTTTCCAGTATTGATGATGATTTTTACGAAGAGCTGGAAGAAATCCTGATCATGGGAGACATCGGCATTAACGCTACTACCTCCATTCTGGAGCACCTGAAGGAACAGGTGGCTGAACAGCATATCAAAGAGCCGTCCCAGTGCAAGCAGCTTCTGATCGACAGTATCAAGAAGCAGATGCAGGTGGAGAGCACAGAATATGAATTCGAGAACCGGAAATCCGTGATCCTGGTGATCGGTGTCAACGGAGTCGGTAAGACTACCTCCGTTGGTAAACTTGCCGGTAAACTGAAGGATCAGGGAAAGAAAGTAATCCTTGGTGCGGCAGATACCTTCCGTGCGGCAGCCGGAGAACAGCTGACACAGTGGGCCAACCGTGCAGGAGTCGAGATCATCGGCGGACAGGACGGTGCAGACCCGGCATCGGTTGTCTATGATGCGGTGGCAGCAGCCAAGGCCAGAAATGCCGATGTACTGATCTGCGACACAGCAGGAAGACTTCACAATAAGAAGAACCTGATGGAGGAGCTTCGCAAAATTTACCGTATTCTGGAACGTGAGTACCCGGAAGCCTATCTGGAAACCCTGGTTGTTCTTGACGGAACCACCGGTCAGAATGCACTTTCCCAGGCAAGACAGTTTGCTGAGGTAGCCAACGTCACCGGAATTATCCTTACCAAACTTGATGGTACAGCCAAGGGTGGAATCGCCGTAGCGATCCAGTCCGAGCTTGATATACCAGTAAAATACATCGGAGTAGGCGAGAGCATCGATGACTTGCAGAAATTCGACGCAGACGCATTTGTAAACGCCCTCTTTGACGTAGAAGAAAGGAGCTAATTATGCTTACATTAGAAAGCTTTGAAGAAGCGGCAGCAAAAGTAAAAGAAGTGACACAGGAAACAAAGCTGATATACAGCAGTTATTTCTCTGACATGACAGGAAACAAGGTTTACCTGAAACCGGAGAACATGCAGCGTACCGGCGCCTACAAAGTACGTGGTGCATATTACAAGATCAGCACACTTTCTGACGAAGAGAGAAACAAAGGACTGATTACCGCATCTGCCGGAAATCATGCACAGGGTGTTGCCTATGCTGCACATAAATATGGAGTAAAAGCAGTCATCGTTATGCCGACCACCACACCACTGATCAAGGTAGAACGTACCAAGAGTTATGGCGCAGAGGTTATCCTTCACGGAGATGTTTACGATGAAGCATGTGCATATGCACTTCAGCTTGCAGATGAGAACGGATATACATTTATTCATCCATTCGATGACCCTGCAGTAGCAACCGGCCAGGGAACCATTGCCATGGAAATCGTACAGGAGCTTCCGCTGGTAGATTACATTCTCGTCCCAATCGGCGGCGGCGGACTTGCAACCGGTGTTTCTACCCTTGCAAAACTCCTCAACCCGCATATCAAAGTCATCGGCGTGGAGCCAGCAGGAGCAGCTTGCATGAAAGCATCTCTGGAGAAAGGTGAGGTCGTAACCCTTCCTCATGTAAACACCATCGCAGACGGTACCGCAGTGCAGACCCCTGGAAAAAATATCTTCCCGTATATCCAGGAGAACCTGGACGATATCATCACCATCGATGATGACGAACTGATCGTAGCTTTCCTGGATATGGTAGAGAACCACAAGATGATCGTGGAGAACTCCGGACTTCTTACCGTAGCAGCTCTCCGTCACCTTGACGTAAAGAACAAGAAGATCGTTTCTATCTTAAGTGGCGGAAATATGGATGTGATCACAATGTCCTCTGTTGTACAGCACGGACTCATCCAGCGTGACCGAATCTTCACAGTATCCGTTCTCATTCCGGACAAGCCAGGCGAACTGGTACGTGTTGCAAGCGTCATCGCCGAGAACCAGGGAAATGTCATCAAACTGGATCACAACCAGTTTGTAAGCACCAACAGAAATGCAGCTGTAGAGCTTCGGATCACCATGGAGGCATTTGGCACCGACCATAAGAATCAGATCGTAGCAGCACTGGAGAAAGCCGGATGTAAGCCTAGAGTTGTGCGGGCGATCCTGTAAGAAACAGGATATAGCGAAATAAAAGCGAATATGAAAAACGTCTCAGAGTACATATCAACCAGGGACGTTTTTTATGGTGGAAATGCAGCCGAACAATGAACTATGACAACTACCAGGCATAAACAACATAAAAGCGGTAACACGACAAACGCATGAGTAAATAAATTGTGAACACACCCCTTTTC
>UMHH01040417.1_pt1 | contig 14506 bp, 10 predicted proteins | sample 1965491 | NCBI WGS metagenome assembly UMHH01 (sample SAMEA4836094, study PRJEB28245) | human gut metagenome | biome: gut microbiome; material: fecal sample | place: Denmark | collected 2008
CAACCCCATCATTACGAGTGATGTGCTCTGCCATTGAGCCACACCAGCGCATCTCTGTTTACAGGATGCTCTGCTATTTTAGCGGATTTTAATGGAGAAGTCAAGAGATTTCCACGATTTCTCCCCGGTGTGCCCCCGGATGCCGAAGTTGGATCGGGGGCACAGATGGGGGAGAACTCAATCCTGAATATTCAGGGCCTCTGAAAGAACGGAGTAGAGCAGATCATTGGTATATTGGATGGTCTCTACATAGGTGAACACTGCCAGAGCCTGGGCTGATACCTGCCCATTTTTATCCGTGAAGCGAGCCAGCTTCTCCTGGATCTGTTCCTGGTTAGAGGGCAGACAGCGAGTCTTACACCGCTCAAACAATGCGTCAAACTCCTGCTTGGTCAAAATTTTCACCTCCCTTCGTCTGTTCTTCACATAAAATCCCGTGGAGGATATTTCCGGCCCGTTTGGTGATGTGCACCAGCTGAAGCCGGTTGTGTAGATTATCAGCAGATGGGGCTGCCACCTCACAGTACCGTGTGGTATGGCCCCGCCACAGGCCGTCCCGTTTCTCCTCAAAGAGTACAGGAACAGTCTGTCCCACCCAGTGCTCCAGATAAGCTGCTTCCATCTCAAGGGCAGCTTGCTGGGCTCTGTGGGCCCGATCCTCTTTCACACTGTTAAGAACCTGACCGGGCATACTGTCTGCCGGGGTTCCCGGACGTCTGGAGTAGGGGAAAATGTGCATGGCGGAGAAGGCACAGCGGCGAATAAATGCCAAGGTTTGCTGGAACTCTTCCTCGGTCTCTCCGGGGAAGCCCACGATCAAATCAGTGGTGATACCGGGGGAGTCATATGCCTCTTTTAGTAATTTAACACTCTCATAATACCGTTCGGAATCATATTTCCGGTTCATACGGACCAATACTGTGTCACACCCAGACTGCATAGACAGGTGGAAGTGAGGGCACAGGTTGGGAAGAGAAGCTGCCCGGCGGCAGAACTCTGGGGTGATGGTGCGGGGCTCCAGACTGCCAAGCCGCACTCGGATATGGTCGGGGACCGCTTGGCAGATGGCTTCTATCGCATCGATGAGAGTCTGGTGATCTCCCAGGTCCTGTCCCCAGGAGGAGATCTCAATTCCGGTGAGAACGATTTCCTGATAACCTGCTTCTGCCAGGAGTCTGGCTTCGTGGATGCATTGATCTAAAGGCAGAGAGCGTACCCGGCCACGGGCGTAAGGAATGATGCAGTAGGAACAAAAGTTGACACACCCGTCTTCAATCTTCAGCATGGCACGGGTGCGGCCCTCCAGACCGCCGGCGGGGAGAGTCTCAAAGTTTCGGCGGTGAAAGGCGTTGTCCAGGGCGGTAATGGGCTGACGTTCCCGCCAGGTCCGTTCCAGCAGGTCTACGAAGCCGGTTCGGTCGCCTGTTCCAGCAATCAGATCCACGCCCAGACGGCCCACATCCTCCGGGTGAGTCTGGGGATAACAGCCACACACAGCGATGATCCCATCGGGCGCAGTTTTGCGGGCACGCCGGATGACCTGGCGGGATTTTTTATCGCTCACTGCTGTGACGGTACAGGTGTTGATAACGTAGGCATCCGCTTCCCCTTCGAAGGGAACCAGAGTATGCCCCCGTCGGACAACCAGCTGTTCCAGGGCCTGAGTTTCATACTGGTTTACTTTACAGCCCAAAGTATAAAATGCGATCTTCATAACACAATTAACCTCAAACCTCTATCGATCCTTGTGGGGAGGGGGAATTTCCCGATTCTTCCAGGTCTTCTGGATGCAGTTCCATCAGCTGCTCTCGGGTGGGGGACTCTAACTGGGCGACTCGGTCAGATTGCCGGGCCACCGCCTGCTCAAACAGATTGCGCACATCCCGGGCGTTGCCGAAATTTTCATCTCGGGTCTCGTAGAGTGTCATCAATTCCCGCTGTGCCAGAGATGCACCTTCTGGTGTGAGAACGTAGCCGTTTTTGGCACACATGGACTGGAGAATGGCGAATAGTTGCGCTCCGTTATAGTCCTCAAAGTAAAAATATTTGTTAAAACGGGATTCCAGCCCGGGGTTGGAGTGGATGAATTTCTCCATCAGCTGAGAGTAACCCGCCACGATGACGACCAGGTCATTGCGATGGTCCTCCATATTTTTCAGCAGGACTTCGATGGCCTCACGCCCAAAATCATTCCCGTTGTTTTGGTTTACCAGGGCGTAGGCCTCGTCGATGAACAGGACACCGCCAATAGCCTTCTGGATGACCTCCTGGGTTTTCAGGGCAGTCTGGCCCACGAAGCCTGCAACCAGGCCGGAGCGGTCTACCTCGATCAGTTGACCTTTGGGAAGAACGCCAATAGCATGGTACAGCTTGGCCAGCAGACGGGCCACTGTGGTCTTTCCTGTTCCTGGATTGCCTAAGAACACCAAATGCAGAGACATAGGTGGGACAGGCAGGCCAGCCTCTTCCCTGAGGCGGCGTACCTTTACCAGATTGATCAGACTCTTCACATCCTGCTTGACCCGTTCCAGTCCGCACAATTCATCCAACTCGGCCAGCAGTTCCTCCAGAGATGGCTCTGCTTCGGGGATAGTCTCCTGTTCTGCACCTGCCGCGATTTCCTTTACCGGGGGTGGGGAGGTGGCGGAGACATGGGTGACGAACTCGTTAGCCTTTAGGGCTGGACGGTCTCCGCTGAGGCCGTCTTGCGTGCATAGGGCCAGCAAAGTGTCAGAACAGGTATTGACAAAGCCTGCCTCCGCCTCGCTGACCACTCCGTCTACTGCGGCGAAGAGCAGGAGTAGTAAGGTCAGCTGATCGGTGAAACGCCGGGCGAGCGTAGTTTTCTTGCGCCGGTCGTAGTCTCGCAGAGCAGCAAAAAAGTTGGGAGGCTGAAACAGATCATAGTCCGCTACACCAGTGGCTACCTCCCAGTAGAGGGCAGAGGGGGCGGGGTTGCTCCCAGAGTAGATGGCGTTGTAAAATTCCACATGTTGGGGGGTGATCCCCAAAGCATTATCAGCCTGCCAGACTCCCAGGGCGCAGCGGCGGAAGTAGCCGTCTGCTTCGCGGCTGAACGCCATGCGCAGGGTAGGATCCGGGATCCACCGGCGAAAGGCGTTTATGGCCTCCTGATATTGCTGGTGGGCTACAGCGGCGGTCACACACTCCTTCATAGGTCTGACCTCTCTTTCTCCGGCTATGGAGTATTAGAATGTGCAGCCGGTTCAGACGATTTCATTATAAAAGAAACTCTGGTCTCGGTCAAGGCGGCATTCTGATGGATGGGATCTGCGGTATGACAGCGGGGCGGAAGAGAGAACGGAGAGATAAAATTGTGAACTTTCTGTTATTTCGCCTTTTTCCGTTGACGGAGCGGCGGATTCCTTGTAAAATGGAGGCTGAAATCAAATAGATTTTGCGACCATTTTCCTGTTTTAGGAGGGAATCCAAATTATGGCGACCAAAAAAGCACCGCCTCGTCGGAATACCGACGTGATTCGTTGTGAGAACTGTGGAGAGGAATACTCTACTACCTATAAACGCTGCCCATTTTGTGACGAACGCCCCGGCAACCGGGGCCGCACCCCAGTGGGAGGAAGGCGAGTCTCTGGCAACGGCCGGAGTTATAGGCCAAACCCCATGCAGATTGCCGGACTAGTGATCTCTCTGGCGCTGATCATCACCGCTGTGGTCATTGTATTTACTAGTTTGGCACCTATGATCTTCCATAAGAAGCCCTCTGGAGATGGCTCAGACTCCGGTCAGCCATCCTCCAGCCAGAGCGTCCAGGGGGAAGAGATCGCCATCACCGGCCTGACGCTCAGCCGCACGGAACTCTCCCTCCAGGCTGGTGAGCCTTTCCAGCTCTCTGTCATCACCGACCCGGCAGACGCTCAGATCGCCGTGGAGTGGACCAGCAGCAACGAGCAGATTGCTACCGTGGACCAGTACGGCAACATTACCAATGTGTACAAGGGTAATGACGAAGTCCCTGTGACCATCATCGCCTCCGCCGGCGGTCTGACCGCGTCCTGTACCGTCCGGTGTACTGGGGATGGAACCGGAGAAAAAATTGACCCCACTGGGGTGACCTCTCCCGAAGGCGGAAATTCGTCTTCCGGTGCCGCTGCCTCTGGGACTCTGGCTCCCAACACAGAGGCCATGATCACTGGGGCCTCCGGCGGCTTGAATATCCGCTCTGGCCCAGGTACCAGTTATGGCCCTAAGGCCAGCACCACCGATGGGGCCATCGTTACCGTTCTGGAGGATGCGGGTAACGGTTGGTGTAAGATCAAGTATGCCACGGGTGGCGGCGTCTATGACGAGGGCTATGTGATGTTCCAGTATCTGACGGCCAAAAAGTAACCTCTATGCAGCTGAAACAACGAAGAACCCGGACTGGCTCTGGCTGGTCCGGGTTCTATGCGTTGGGAGGAGTTGCTGCGGAATAGGAGTTTTCGTCTTTGAGTCTGTGGACGAAGGCTGAAAGCCTTGAAATTCCAAGACATTCTAAAAAAGATTCTATTTTCTCATCGGCTGTGGAAAATGTTTCTCTCTCTGCCGAAGACATCCTGTGATTTTGGTAAATGAGACAAAATAAAAATACAAAAACTGTGTATTTTGCCAGTGCTCAACCCCTTGCTTCTCGCTGTGAAAAACGATATAATTTGAGAGGTACACGACCAGTTCGCTTGGAAAATATACGCCGCAACAAGAGGGGGCGTCCCCTGTGTTGCGATTTTTCTGGCAAGCCTTTGTTAATTTTCTAACGAAACCGGCTGTGTTCCGTCAAATCGTTGAGATTTGATGCTCCCAAATCGTTTTTTTAGGAGGAAACACAATGAAGGTTGCAATTTTCGGCGCCGGCACCATGGGCCGCGGTATCGCACAGGTTTTTGCCGCCAATGGTCATACTGCCTTGATGTACGCCAGCAGCGTCGCCTCCGCCCAGCGGCATAAGGAGCAGCTGGACGCGTCTTTGCAGAAGCGGGTCGCCAAGGGTAAGATGTCCCAGGGCACTAAGGATGCCCTGATGGCCAATGTTTTGGTGGAAGAGGAATCTGCCGCCGCAGACGCTGACCTGGTGGTCGAGTGTATCGCGGAGGAGATGGGTCCCAAGAAGGAACTGTTCCGCCGCTTGGATGAGCTGTGTAAGCCGGAAACGGTTTTTGCTTCCAACACTTCCTCCCTGTCCATTACCGAGATGGGTCACGGTCTGAAGCACCCCCTCATCGGGATGCACTTCTTCAACCCCGTGCCCAGCATGAAGCTGATTGAGGTCATCCGTGGCGTGAACACCCCCCAGGAGACCTTCGACTTCGTGTACAAGCTGGCTCAGGATATCGGTAAGGATCCTGTCGAGGTAGCTGAGGCCCCTGGCTTTGTGGTCAACAAGCTGCTGATCCCCATGATCAATGATGCCATTGGCCTGGTGGAGTCTGGCACCGCTTCAGTAGAGGACATCGACAAGTCTATGCGCCTGGGCGCCAACCATCCCATGGGCCCCCTGGCTCTGGGAGATTTTATCGGCCTGGACATCTGCCTGGCCATTATGAACACCCTGTACGATGAGACAGGCGACTCTAAGTATCGTCCTGCCCTGCTGCTGAAGAAGATGGTCCGCGGTGGTCTGCTGGGCGTCAAATCCGGCAAGGGGTTTTACGATTATTCCAAGAAGTAAAAATTTTAGGAGGACTGGAAAATGGATTTTCATCTGACTAGAGAGCAAGAGATGGTCCGCAAAATGTACCGTGAGTTTGCGGAAAATGAGGTCAAGCCTCTGGCCGAGGAACTCGATGAGGAAGAGCGCTTCCCCATGGAGACCGTCGAAAAGATGGGCAAGCTGGGCATGATGGGCATTTACTTCCCCAAGAAGTACGGCGGAGCTGGCGGCGATGTGCTGTCCTACGCTATGTGCGTTGAGGAGCTGTCCAAGGTGTGCGGCACCACTGGCGTTATTGTCTCCGCTCACACCTCTCTGTGCTGCGCCCCCATCTACGAGCACGGCACCGAGGAGCAGAAAATGAAGTACCTGCCTGACCTGCTGTCCGGCAAGAAGATCGGCGCTTTCGGCCTGACCGAGCCCAATGCCGGTACCGATGCTTCTGGCCAGCAGACCACCGCCGTGAAGAATGAGAACGGCGACTATGTGCTCAACGGCTCTAAGTGCTTCATCACCAACGGCACTGTGGCTGGCACCATCGTTGTTTTCGCTATGACCGATCAGAAGGCCGGCAACCACGGCATCTCTGCTTTCATCGTGGAGAGCACCTTCCCCGGCTTCTCCGTGGGTAAGAAGGAGAAGAAGATGGGTATCCGTGGCTCCTCCACCTGCGACCTGATCTTTGAGGATTGCGTTGTGCCCAAGGAGAACCTGCTGGGCAAGGAAGGCCAGGGTTTCAAGATCGCCATGCAGACCCTGGACGGCGGCCGTATCGGCATCGCTGCACAGGCTCTGGGCCTGGGCGAGGGTGCCATTGATGAGGCTGTCAAGTACACCCAGGAGCGCATCCAGTTCAAGAAGCGTCTGTCTCAGTTCCAGAACACTCAGTTCCAGCTGGCCGATATGCACACCCGGATGCAGGCTGCTCAGTACCTGGTGTACGCTGCTGCCATGAAGAAGGAGAAGCACGAGCCCTACAGTGTGGATGCCGCTATGGCGAAGCTGTTTGCTGCCGAGTCCGCCTCTGACGTGACCCGCCGCGCTGTCCAGCTGTTCGGTGGTTACGGCTACACCCGTGAGTATCCCGTGGAGCGCATGATGCGTGACGCCAAGATCACCGAGATCTATGAGGGTACTTCCGAGGTCCAGCGCATGGTCATCTCCCGTGCTCTGGGTGTGAAATAAGATAGGAGGCAGATGGAAATGAAAATCATTGTTTGTGTCAAGCAGGTCCCCGATACCTCTGGTAAGGTGGCCGTGAATCCCGATGGTACTCTGAACCGTGCCTCCATGGCTACCATCACCAACCCCGATGACCTGAATGCCGTCGAGGCCGCTCTGACCCTGAAGGAGCAGACTGGTGCCGAGGTCGTGGTCGTCTCCATGGGCCCCCCTCCTGCCGAGGGTATGCTGCGTGAGGTCATTGCCCGCGGTGCTGACCGTGCCGTTCTGGTCTCCGCCCGTGAGTTTGGCGGTTCCGATACCTATGCTACCTCTCAGATCCTGGCTGCCGCCATCAACAAGATCGGCGTTGGCGAGGAGGACATCGTGATGTGCGGCCGTCAGGCTATCGACGGCGACACCGCTCAGGTTGGTCCTCAGATCGCTGAGAAGCTGGGTCTGCCCCAGGTCTCCTATGCTGCTGAGATCACCAAGGAAGGCCGTACCCTTACCATCAAGCGTATGCTGGAGGACGGCTACATGACCATCAAGGTCAACACCCCCTGCCTGCTCACCTGCATCAAGGAGCTGAATGCTCCCCGTTACATGAGCGTGGGCGGCATCTTCGAGTGCTATGAGAAGCCCTATGAGGTCTTTGATTACAACACCCTGAAGGACGATCCCCTGATCGACTCCACCACCATTGGTCTGAAGGGCTCCCCCACCAACATCTTTAAGTCCTTCACGCCTCCCCAGAAGGGTGCCGGCATGATGCTGGAAGGCGCCGACAAAGACACCTGCGACAAGCTGGCCGGCATTCTGGCTGCCAAGCATTTGATCTGATAGAAGGGAGAACGGAAGAATATGTCTACTTTTAACAGTGCTGATATCGCTGCCTTCAACGGCGGTGTGTGGGTATTCTGCGAGCAGCGTCAGGGCACCATGATGCCCACCTCCTTCGAGCTGATCTCCGAGGGCCGCAAGCTGGCCGACGAGCTGGGGACTAAGCTGTATGGTATCCTGCTGGGCCACAACATTGAGGGCATCGCCAAGGAGCTGGGCGGCTACGGTGCTGACGGCGTGTACGTCTGCGACCATCCCCTGCTGGAGAACTACACCACCGACGGTTACACCAAGGTGATCTGCGACACCGTTATGGAGTACAAGCCTGAGGTTATGCTGATCGGCGCGACCAACATCGGCCGCGATCTGGGCCCCCGTTGTGCTGCCCGTCTGCACACTGGTCTGTGCGCTGACTGTACTCACCTGGACATCGATGTGCCCAAGTACAAGCAGTTCCTGCGTGAGTCCTCCACTCTGGCCCCCGCAATGATCGACGGGATCCCCGAGGAGGACCGCAACCTGAAGATGACCCGTCCTGCTTTCGGCGGTCACCTGATGGCTACCATTATCTGCCCCCGCTTCCGTCCCGCCATGGCCACTGTGCGTCCCGGCGTGATGAAGAAGGCTGAGTTCGATCAGGCCAAGGCTGACGCCTGCGAGCTGATCAAGCCCACCATTGCTCTGACTGAGGATGACATGGAGACCCAGGTGGTCGAGGTCGTTAAGGCTGCCAAGAAGCTGGTTGACCTGATCGGCGCCGATGTGGTTGTTTCTGTCGGCCGTGGTATCTCCAAGGATGTTCAGGGCGGCATTAAGCTGGCTGAGGAGCTGGCTACTGAGCTGGGCGGTGTTGTCGGTGGCTCCCGTGCTACCATCGACTCTGGCTGGCTGTCCGCCGACCATCAGGTCGGTCAGACCGGCAAGACCGTTCACCCCAAGATCTATGTTGCTCTGGGCATCTCCGGCGCCATCCAGCACAAGGCTGGCATGCAGGATTCCGAGTGCATCATTGCGGTGAACAAGAGCGAGACTGCCCCCATCTTCGAGATTGCCGACTACGGCATCTGCGGCGACCTGTTCAAGGTTACCCCCATGCTGATCGAGGCCATCAAGGCTGCTAAAGCTGCCAAGTAAGATTCTGTCCTATGAGATGAAACACCCTGCTCCTAAATGGGAGCAGGGTGTTTTGTTTCTTGGCGAATGATTGCATCAGGTGAAGCAGAAAAAGGAGTGGCTGGTTACACTGGACAACCGCATACGCTACACCCGCGCCATGCTGGACGGGAAGAAGGCTGATGTGGATCAGCCATTCAAGGTGAACGGGTATGAAATTATATTCCCCGGGGACAAAACGGCCCACGGCTCTCTCGTTTATATCTACCGGTGGACCCGGATAGCATCGGTGGATAGGGTGGATACCTCGAATACAAAAGGGGAGCCAGGGACGGTCTGTTACCGGACATGATCTGTGCCCAATGAGAGGCTTCGAAGCGTGTGCACAATGTCAGACAATGGTCGAAGTGCAATACCAGAAATGGTGAGCAGGTAAAAGATGTAGGCCGAAAATAGTTAGAAAAGGCAAAAGCAAGAATGGGTAAAATCCTCCCACCTATGATTGGTCGATTAGACCAAATATAATACTACAAAATAAACACTTTTCATGCAAAAAACTCTGAATCTAAATTGCGTTTTGCGGAATACTGTGTTATAATTTCCATATATTAGATAGATTCTGCGGGATGCACTGATTGAGCTCTAATGCAAAATGTCCATTTTGAGATAGAGATATGAGGATGATAGATTGCAGGACTCGTTTCAATCCTATTGAAAACGAATTTCTGCAAAAACTACGGCCTATTTTTTATGCCTAAATACAACCGTGTCGGTTGAATTTGAGAATCGAGGAAGCATGCAATTTAACACTACCAGCGATTACGCTATCCGCACTGTGCTTTGTCTGGCTATGTACCCGGACCGATGCTGCACTGCTGCGGAGATCCAGCGGCAGATGGGTGTCCCTGCCACTTATCTGCACAAGGTGACAGCACGATTGAAACGCGCAGGTATTTTACAGGCGGAAAAGGGAAACGGCGGCGGTTATCGGCTGTGTCGAACTCCCGATGAAGTTTCTTTGTACGACATTCTGTCTTTGACAGAGCAGACATTGGAAATCAACGGCTGTCTGGTGAACGAATCCTTTTGTTCCAGACATGCAGCCGAGACTTGTCCGGTGCGGCAGGTGTACAGTGAACTGAGCGCTGTGATGAAAAATAGTCTTCAACAAACGACCATTGGAAGTTTGTTAAGAAAATAAAACTGGAGGGGAACCACATGAAACGAAGAAGACTCTTGTCGTTTGCTATGGTGTTGGCTATGTGTATATCTATGTGTATGCCTTGTCTGACAGCCTATGCAGCGGATCTGGGGAACACATCCCCGGCAGATCCGATAACATGCACATGCACTACCAAGTGCACTGAGGGAGCGGTGGCAGACTGCCCCGTTTGCGGTGCAGCTGAAGCAGATCTTGGCAAGTGTGTGGGTGAGGCAGTCATTTCCGAAACGGAATGCAGCTGTGGCACCAAGTGCACCGAGGGCAATGCCAATTCAAACTGCCCTGTTTGCAGTGTGAACGGAGCAAATTTGACTCGATGCAAGGGCACGGAGCAAGCTCCAGCTCCTGAGTCCCTGAAAGCTCCAAAGGCAGAGGTCAACTCTTATGAAAGCTTGATCAACGCAATTCAATCTGCTGAAGATCATACAGAAACAACCATTCAGCTTGCTGGTGATATCAAAGATTTCGATTGGACGATCGAAATCCCGAGTAATAAAATCATTACCCTGGATCTGAATGGTCATGACATAATATCTACGCAAGAATATGGAAAGTTTCGAAGCGCAATTACTGTAAAGGGTATCTTGAACTTATATGATACAAGTCAAGATGCAAAGGGAGCCATTACAGGAAATGCAGGCACAGATCATCCTTTTCTTGGTAATAATGTTATCTTGGGCGGGGGTATCTTTGTTTCGTCCAATGCAGAATTCAACATGTATAGCGGGCATATTAGTAAGAATCATCGGGCAATCGTTAAGGGGACGGCAGATTCGTTTGTGACAAGAGCCAGTGGTGCTTCTGGCGTTTTTGTTGACAAAAATGCCACATTTAATATGTACGGCGGATATATTGACGAAAATACCTTGGCATCCGGAATCAGTCATCTTACTGGCGGCGCCGGAGTTATGGTTTATGGCGGAATATTCAATATGTATGGCGGATATATCCGAAATAACACAATAGCGAATGAGCGCAATGGCAACTATGATTATACACACGCTTGTGGCGCAGGTGTATACATTGTAAATGGCGCCCAATTTAATATGACCGGCGGGTATATTACTGAGAATCGAAGTATGTACAGTACATACAGCGGCTGTGGTGTAGTTATAGACTCTACATCAGGACTGAACGACACGATGAATATAGCTACATCGAGATTTACGATGAGCGGCGGCGAAATATCGAACAACATCATTTATGACTTTGGTTGGACTGAGGTGGGCGCTGGAGTGTTCTGCGGCGGAGATATGGAACTCTCAGGCGATGCAAAAATAACCGGAAACAAAATTCTGAATTATTACCAGAATACCCATGAAGGATCCGGTGGCGGCGTTTACTGCACAGGCACTGCTAACTTCAAGATGTCGGGCGGCGAGATAAGCGAAAATGATGCGGGCCAAGGCGGCGGTATCTATGTTTATCAAGAGGAGAACGATTCTAACGGTCTCAGAGGAATGATCGAAATCTGTGGCGGTAGAATCGTTGGGAATAAAGCCGTCTCAGAAGGTGGCGGTATTTATTTTGAACAGAAGGTTGGGAGCAGTGGAACTTCAAAAGATACATTTACAATGAGTGGCGGTGAAATAACCGGAAATACTGCGGTGCGGGGCGGCGGTATTTTTACTACCTCACAATTTAGTCGTACTGCTGGCATGCTGTGCAACAACACAGCAACCCAATTGGGTGACGATATTACTGTTAGCTGCCCATATTATCCGGTAAACAAGGGTTTTGACTTAAGTAGATTGGGACCAATTCCGGAAGGTGACTGGAAGCTGGCTGATGACTGCCAACATACCATTGATGGATGGTATATCGATGGCTGTAAAAGTGAATATTTTCTCGACCCAGCCGATCCCCGATGGAATGCCTCTACTACGATAGGGAATGATGTATCTGCTTGTATTCCGGATCAAGAGATTTATGCTCAGCCGTATACCGGTACTCGGTGGCAGTATGCGTCTGCAATCAAAGCTGCCCATGGGAATAAGGTGGTAAATACTTATATACTGACCTATGATAAAGCGGATCCTACGGATGAGTATCAGATGTCGGAGGAGAAGAAGGAGCTTGCAAAAAATTCTAAAGTCCTTCTTCAACTGGATGGAGGAACGCTGTCTTCACAGCCTGCCGGTACATATAATAGCGCAGCAAATACCTGGGATATTGTAATGACAGAGAATGTTACAGCCGGAACCCCTACAAAAGCAGGCTATTATTTTACAGGCTGGATGGTAGAGGATCACTCGGGCACAGAGTATGATTACATATTAAAGGCTCGTTGGACACGCGAGAAAACCATGCAGGTTCTATTTGATTTCAATGGAGGAATGGACCCGCAAGATAAGAGTTCTTTTGATGTAATTTCTTTCCAATTGCCGTTTAGCAGTCAGTCACTTGACAAGATTGACAGCATTCGCAGTCAAAAGGATGCACTGAAGGACATCATTCAAAAGGATGGATATCTTTGCGAAGATTGGGAGCGTGTAACCACCGGAACGGTACCTTATCCGGAATATGAGGATAAAACCATATATTCCGATGATAATGTCAGTATTGACACTCCAAACGATCAGTTGGTTGTGTACCGGGCTAAGTGGAGAGAGATAGCCAAATATTCTGTTTTATTTGATAGCAATGGAGGCACCCCTGTAGAGAAGCATATTGAGTTTGATGAATCGGATTTCAAAAATGAGCGTGCTTTCATTACAGAATTGCAGAATTTTGAGCGGCCCAATTCGACTCGTACTGGATATATATTAGACTATTGGTATTTTGACCTGCTGGAGTACTTGATTTCCAATGGACAGCTAGAAGATAACAGTTCCGAAGTAGTTTACATTCGGGCAGCGCGTGCCAAGGCCGAACAGCAGTATGCTGCCGGCGAAATTACGGAAGACACATATTGGATTACTTTAGAGCAGTGCGGCTTTTATAATATGGACGCCTTGGTGAAACTGCTGGATGAAGTATACCAAGAGGAGATAGAAGATCTGTTTGGCCCGGGCGCTAAACTTGGATATGGTCTGGGATGTTATTTCGCATTTGAGGGCATCTTTGAAGCAATCCCCTCGATCACACTCAAGGCGAAGTGGACCCCTGTGATTACCGTCAGACCAGCCAACATAATTTCCTATGTTGGTGGCAGCAGTTACAGCAGTGCTGTGGATGAAGAAGGAAATACCGTATCTGGCAACGGCCTTCCGGAGCCTGGCTTCGTATTTTCCTTCCCCGAAGAACTTAAGAATATTGATGTAGAGAAACTATATCTGCAATACGAAGAAACCGATGCTGCCACTCTACAGTGGAAATTCGTCAAATATGGTGAGGGCGAGCATAATATCTATCGTATTGTACCTGCCGGCGGAAACTCTGATCGGGATATACGGATCGAATTCATCAATGCAGACGGTGAACGGATCACAAGCGACAGCTTCGACAGCAAACGTTACTTGAACCAGTCTCTGACCATTGAAATTTACAGTGAGGGTATCGATGCAGGAAAGGTATCCTTTGTCTATGAGGGTGCTGAATACAAAATCGCAACTGGTACCGCTACTCTTATGGTTGAGGGTACTACCAGCGATGTAGCCTATGCTGGAGTGGCATCTGATGCGGAGAGCATCAATGCAGGAAAACCTGGTCTTGTGGCGAATGCAGGAACCACTTTCACCATTAACAATTCCGATGTACAAGTGGAGGATACCAGCGGCATTTCCCTGTTGTTCGACGAGATCATCAACTCCAATGCGGCTAACAATGACCGTACTAATCTGATCCAGCAGCGAACTGATGATGTGCTTGGTCAGACCAGCAACAACCGTCACTATGATTTCAAGTATCTGGATCTGGTGGACCGGGACAACGGCAACGCATGGATCAAAGCGGATCAGAATATCACCGCTTATTGGCCGCTGCCAAAGGGCACAAATTCTAACACCTCCTTTACCTTGCTGCACTTTGCGGATGCCCACCGCAATATGTCCAATGCAGATATTCAAACTGCCATTCAAACGGGCAGGGTGGAGACTGTGAAGATCCGGCAAGTCACAGATACCCATGTGGTCTTTGAGGTTGGTCCGGAAGGATTTTCGCCTTTTGCACTGGTCTGGGAGACCAAGAATGGCGGTAACGTTGATCCCAATCCAACAGAGCATACACTGAGGTATGAGACCAATAGCAATGAGATGATCCAACCTGAGACGAAGAAGGATTCCTGGATAAAAGATTATAAGGCGCTGCCGATTCCAGAACGGGATGGCTATACCTTCGCGGGCTGGTACCTCGACAAGGATCTGACCATGCCTATTGTCGGCAATGTGGAGGTTCAAGGTATTGTGACCATCTACGCTAAGTGGGATAAGAATAGTTCCGGCGGCGGCAGCAGCGTCCGCTACACCCTCTGCTACGACTCCAATGGCGGCACCGAGTATAGGGATGAGGAGTACCGGCGCAACACTGTGGTCAAGCTGGACAAGACACCTGAGCGCAAAGGC
>UMHH01010549.1_pt1 | contig 14200 bp, 9 predicted proteins | sample 1965491 | NCBI WGS metagenome assembly UMHH01 (sample SAMEA4836094, study PRJEB28245) | human gut metagenome | biome: gut microbiome; material: fecal sample | place: Denmark | collected 2008
TCCTTGTCATCATAAGGAGTTTTTAGATTGCGTAGTAGTTGTATGACTTTTAGCTTTAGTGGATAATCACGTGAAGCCTTCTCATTATTGTCTTGATCATTCGTTCGTATTGGCGTAGTCAAAAGATCTTCTAATAAATTTTCCTTGTTATATGTTATTCCTGTTTCTTTCATTGGTTATTTCGTTTTATGATATGCAATAAAATATTCACTATAATCTTTAGATCCTTCAGGAAGTATTTCTTCTATTAAATTAGTATAGTGATTTATAAAATATCTTCTCAGCGCAACGAATGCTTTTTTCCCAGCATCATCCTGATCAGGATACATGTGCAATTTGTATTTCAACAAATCAATCAGATCATTTTGCGGCAATATGGTTGCACTAGGTATGGCCACAGCCTTCTTTCCTGACGACAGCAAAGCCAAACAATCTGTTATACCCTCACTGATATAGAGATCTTCACCATCTTTCATTGATCCTAATATCGGTAGGTTAAATAATCGAGTCTTTTGAGCTGATACAAATTGAAATCTGGGAGCCTCTTTATTCTCTCCAAGGTATCTCGATTGCAGACCTATTAATCCTCCAGTGATATCAAAATAGGGAAATAATAGACATGGAGTAAACATTCTAAAATAGAATCTCTTACTCTCAGTAGAGACTAGGCCGCTGTTCCATATAGTTTCCATATCGAAACAGTCTTGCAGTCTATGGATTGAGGTCAAGGGCTAAAGATGACACCGTCAGTCTGAAATATCTAATGATGCTTATCCGACTGGCTGACTTGATGGATGTTGCAAGTGATCGGGTAAATTACCATTTATTGCGTCAAAATCTGGCTAACCTGTCTTTGACCTCAAAATTTCATTGGATTTCTCATTTAGTGACAGATAAAATGGAACTGAAACCAAAATATAAAATCGAGAAAAGCAATACCAAGAATCGTTTTAAAGGATGCATCCATGAGACAATAGAATTTAACCTTTACCTAAACATCAAACAACTGACAAATGCCCCAAAGACTAAAAAATGTAATAATTGCGATTGCACCATAAGTAACAGATGTCTGACAATCAATATTCGTAGTGAAAGTATGCAGACTCGGAAATGTTCACAAGAGTCTTGCACGGTATTGTGTCAATGGATGATGAAGAAGCATGAGTGGTTAGTCCCCGAATTAATTGCATTAAATGAATATTTATATTCAGTGAATAACCCGTTATTCAAAACATCTATTAAAATCAATATCTATTTCGAGAATCATATGAATCTTGATCCCGATATGTTTGATAGCGTACAAGAGTTTTTATCTACTAATAATTGATAAAGTGAGTCATAGACGATGATAAGAAACGTATGATTAACGAATTAGATTTATTGGATGGACTGAATGAGCAGCAACGGGCTGCAGTTCTTGCAATAGAAGGTTATGTGCGAGTAATTGCCGGTGCTGGTTCCGAAAAGACAAAAAAACTTGCTCATCGCTATGCCTATCTGATCAATGCAGTCGGGTAGTCCGTAGAACATTTTATGTGTAATATTCACGAATAAAATCGCCCAAGAGATGAAAAATCGAGTCCGGAAATTTATCGATATGGGTGGTGTGAACGATTTTATCTGTACATACCATAGCTTTTGTGTGAAAGTACTACGTGAAGATATTCACAAGATTAGCTACCCCTCTTCTTTTATCATCATTAATGAGGAGGATCAGAAAAGGGTATTGCGGGAGAGATACGAAGAGTTGAAACTCAAACAAACTAATCTGATATTCATGAGAGATGAGCTATAAATAACTTTCTCGTGGAAAAGATGTGTCTGATTAATGATATTTTAGCTATTTTACTGTACTTAAGGATATATTTATATGTTTTTAATAAATAATTCTCGGTATTGAGTGACAGAAACTACAACAGCACCTTTACTTTATATACGTTCAATAGAGTAAAGTCAAAATGAGAGAAGAAAAGAGATGGCTGCGCCATGGAAATGGACTCAGCCATTTTTCTCTTTTGGCTGCAAAAATATAAGCACCTCAAATGTTCGCCAAACAAAATATAATTCAGTTCAGAGCACTGTATGCCACATACAATACAAGTAAAACGAAATAATCCTGATATTTTCACTAACTTTGTACCGTTTATAAAAAGACAATAATTGTTCAACAATATGAAATGGCAAGTTTGCATATAGCTGCGCATAACAGATAGCATTCTCAATTTAAGCTATTTAGACATATAGGCTTCAGATTATAAGTCTGTATGATCGTTTTGCCATTATATCAAATATCACATTACAGACAAGTAACATCAGCAGCTCACTGAGCTTGCTGTATTTAAACATGTTGAACAATGAAGTATACATACAGAAACATTTGGCTCATCAACTTTCCTGTCATGATGAGCATCCTTATCGAACAACTCATAAATATAACCGATGCCATTTTTCTGGGGCATGTCGGTGAAATAGAATTGGGAGCATCGGCACTTGCCGGAATATGGTATCTGGCCATTTATATGCTCGGCTTCGGATTCAGTCTGGGGCTACAGGTCGTCATTGCACGGCGCAATGGTGAGCGGAACTATCCTGAAACAGGCAAGACTTTCTTTCAGGGACTGTTTTTCCTATCAGTTCTGGCGATTCTGCTATGCACCGTTTCGAAAATATTTTCCCCCATTGTTCTGGGCAGACTGATTGACTCGGAGGAAGTATATGCAGCAGTCATCGATTATCTGGACTGGCGCATCTGGGGATTGCTGTTTTCCTTCCCATTTCTTGCATTGCGTTCTTTCCTTGTCGGTACCACACTTACGAAGCCTCTGAACAAGGCCGCACTTGCCGCCGTACTGGTCAATATACCTTGCAACTGGCTCCTCATATTTCATTTTGACATGGGTATTGCCGGTGCGGCAATGGCATCGTCTTTTGCTGAATTATGCTCATTGGCAATACTGTCAGTCCATATTTTACGGAAAATGGACCGGCAAGCCTATGGCCTGAAATGGCAATTTGACAGGAAAATATTGCATCATGTCTGCCGTGTCTCTGTCTGGAGCATGTTCAACCAGTTCATCGGCGTGGCCTCATGGTTTGCCTTCTTTGTGGCCGTAGAGCATCTAGGAGAGATGGAACTGGCGGCTACAAATGTCATACGCAGCATATCAACCCTGTTTTTCGTCATTGTCAATTCGCTGGCGGCAACCACCGGTTCATTGGTGGGCAATCTGCTGGGAGCAGGACAAAAGGACCAGGTTGTACCGTTATGCAACAGGGTTATACGTCTGGGATATGCTGTGGGTGGCCCGTTGATTATCCTTTCCATCGTCTGCTTCAAGCTGGTTTTCAGCATTTATTCCGGAAACGGGGATCTGATGCGGATTGCTCACCTGCCGTTTATAGTAGCCCTGTTGAATTATGTTTTTGCCCTGCCAGGTTATGTATATATGAATGCCGTAACCGGAACAGGTGCCACTCGTACGACTTTCATTTTTCAGGCAGTGACCATCATTGCTTACCAGATTTATCTATGGTCTGTAAGCTGCGTCAGTACATCCCTTTCCGTATACTGGACAGCTGAATATCTGTACGTAATATTGTTGGGGGTGTTGTCGGTTATCTATCTCAAGAACAAGGGATATTAAATATTCCTATCTGTTCTGTAACTTTTATGGAGGCGGTATTATCAGACTGGATGATTGCATTCACCTTGATTACTTCTACACTTTTCCATTGAAATAATCCTTTTGATTACACATTTGTTCAGATTATTGTGTAGAAGTGACTATATAATTTATTCCGCAAAAGATTTAGAAAAACGTTGGAATACGAAGTTTATCAACTAAATTTGCAATAACATACTCACCCCGCTTCCCATTAGAACAGCGCGCTCAGGGTGAGTCTTTTATTTTATAATGATATATCTTTTGGGGTTAGCTACTTTTCCTAAATTTAGCTGACGGTTTAGAATTTTACATTTTTTCAAGCGAATAAATTGAGTTAATCACACTTTTTCCAGCGAATCAGACTCCATTTATGCACTTTTCCATCAAAATTGAGGCTTGAGAACTACACTTTTCCATGAAATCATCAACTTTACTTTATCCCCGTATTCATATATACGTTCATTAAAGTAAAGTCAAAATAAGGGAAGAAAAGAGATGGCTGTGCCACTGCAAATGGCTGAAGCCATTTTTCTCTTTTGGCTGCAAAAACTTATAAGCGACCCGAGGCAAAGGTCGGTCCCCAACGGCCACTCCAATCAAGCTCCAAATACATCACTTGGAATCCGAAAATACCCGTGAACCCATACTCGATTTTACAGCCCATTTTGGCGAAATAAACCCCGACATGCCCTATCTTTGCAGATGGGGTCTGTCAGGGCCCCAAAGGGCCGTTTTTGCCTTTTTCCCCTCTGTTCGGAGAGAGTCGATGAAAAAAACGTTAAATCTTTGATTTTTCGCAAAAAAACAAGTAAATTTTTGAGTAGTCTACCTTTTAAGGCGCAAACCATTGATAATCAATGGGAATATAATGATGCATAGGCAAGCAGACAAAATTCATCAATACCGCGAAAACTTATCAAAGTCATAGGAAAGATGACTATCCAAATATCGGATGGCATAATGTTTTTCATAAGGTGACCCATATCTTCGGAACTAATCGATGCGATTACGCATGACATCTATTCAAGCCCACGAATGAAACTAGGTTGGTTAGAACCGGGCCGTTGGGCGGCCGCGTTCTGAGGTGCGAGCTTTCCGAGCGAGAACGTCAGCGAGCCGGGTACGGCGGTATGGTCGCCGGGCTGCGCGAGTTCAGGAAGGGGGGGGGCTGCACATCCGCATCGCCGTCTAGTCTAACCGGAAAAACCTCAGGCATCTCCGAAATACGGCTCGGATAAAAACGATACGATTCTGCCGGCGCGCTATTTCGAAAATGAGCGTACCGGCTTTTTAATCGGGACATCTCCATACGCCTCTTTTGGCGTAGTCCGCCAAACCTTTCATATAAACCGTATACATCCGTACGCACCAAGACTTCCGATCAAAATCCCAAGGCAAGACTCCTCCGCACAGAAGCGACCCCATCTTTCCTCTCCGGATACACGTCAATATCGGAAAAGCGTCGAAAATTCCACAATGCACATCTTTCGGCACTCGGGCGAAGCTCATCGACCTTTCGGGCCGAAAAAAGCACGCGGCGAATGACAAATCACAAGCTCATTAAAAAAACTCGTCATCGCCTGTAAATTACAAATAATTTGATATTTTTGCCTAAAATACTTATTTCATTCAGGGGAACATCGACCGATCCGGCCCTAACCGCCCGGAAAAGCGCCGTATCTCCCGCATGTCATCCGATGGAAAAGCGACCCTTTCAGAATCCGACAGAACAAATGCTCGACCACTTCCGGCAGGGCGATGCCAACGCATTCGCCAGTCTCTATCGCACCCACTGGAATCAGGTTTTCCGTTTCAGCCGCCTCTACCTGAAAAACGACGAGGATGCGGAGGACGTCGTACAGGAGGTGTTCATCCGTTTGTGGCAGATTCACGAACGCATCCACCCCGACGGCAATTTTTCGGGACTGCTTTTCATCATCACGCGCAATCTGATCTTCAACCGCTTTCATAAACAGATCGACCCGTTGAGTTTCAAGGTATCCGTCCTCGCAGCCCTCGAATCGTCCGACGACATCGAATCCGAAGTGAGCGCCCGCGACCTTGCGGAATACATCGACCGACTGATCGACCTGATGCCCGCCCGTCAGCGGCAAGTCTTCAACATGAGCCGCCGCGAGCACAAGAGCTATCGGGAGATCGCAGAAGAACTGAACCTTTCGCAAAAAACCGTCGAAGCGCACATGCACGAAGCGCTGCGTTTCTTGCGCGACAACCTCGCGCTGCTACTCTGGCTCGCGCTTTTCAACGACGGACCGGTCTGCTAAACGACATTCCGACCGGAATCGGAGCGTTTTTTTTCCGAAAATCACAAAAAATTACCGCACGCACTAAGGGTATCTGGTGTCGTGCCGGGTATTTATTACGGATACCGCAAAAAACACGAAATGACAGATATAAAAACGCTCGTCCGCAAACTGCTCGCCGGCAAACTCCCGCAGAAAGAGATGCCGGAACTCTGGCAGCGGCACGACGTCACGCAATACATGCAGCGCGAATGGGATCGTTGCGCAAAACCGGCCGAAGACGACCTCCTGCGCGAAAGCCGTATCTGGGAGCGCATCGTCGCCCGCACGATGCCGCATGAAAAAATCCGGCGGAAGGGAGGCGTACGCACCGCATGGCTTAGCCGGAGCTACGGCGCCGCCGCTTCAATCATGCTGGCCATAGGTGCAGGACTCACCCTCGTCAACCTGCTGTGGCGTCCCGCTCCGGAAATCATCCACACCCTGTACAGCGGGAACCAAAGCACCGAACAGGTAGCGCTGCCCGACGGTTCGACCCTCTGGCTCGGAGCCAACTCCTCGTGCCGGTACGCCGCGGATTTTTCGGGCAGGGAACGACGGGTGGAGCTCAACGGCCAGGGGTTCTTCGAGGTGGCGGAAGATCCCTCCCGACCGTTCGTCGTGAGCAGCAACGGCATCGACGTCACGGCTCTGGGAACGGCTTTCGAAGTCTTTTCCGATCTCGGGGGCCGGCACGTGGAGGCCATCTTGCGCAACGGCAGCGTACGTGTATCCCTCCCCGGAGTAACGAAACAGACCTTCACGCTCTCGCCCGACCAGAAATTCACCTACTCCGCCGACACACGCAAAGTGATCGTCAGCCGGGTAGACGCTCAACGCTACACGCTTTGGCACGAGCGCATGTCATTGAGTTTCGAGAACCAACCCCTGTCGGTCATCCTGCCGCGCCTCGAAAGATGGTACAACTGCCATATCGACTGTCCCGAAGAGATCGCGACACGCTACCACTACACGTTCTCGCTGAGCGACGAGACACTCGATCGCACCTTGCAGCTTCTCCAATCCTCGACCGACCAGACACCGCTCTTCTACCGACGCGACGGTATGTACGTGCGCATCTACGAAAAATAAAAAGAACCCGAAACGACCCGCCTCATGAAGAAGAACCGAAGATACGGATAACGGCCCCGCCGAACATTCCGGCCACACGGCGGCCGGACTCCGCACCGCACCGACCCAAACCTAATTCTAAAAAACCTTATGAAAAACCTTTACAACATCCGGAAAAGCCTCTGGATCCTGTTTTGCTGCATGTCGCTCCTTGCAGCAAACGGCATCCCCGCAACGCTTCATGCACAGGAAAGGAAGAGGCTGACCGTCGAAATGACGGACGCTCCGATCCTCGACGTGCTCAAAGCCATCGAAGCGCAAAGCGAACTCTCCTTTTTCTACAACAACAATCTGATCGACCCCACGCTGCGCATCACCGTATCGAAACGCGACGCTCCGATCCCGGAAGTGCTCAACCGTGTGTTCGCCGGTACGCCCTACGCCTACCGGATCGTCGACAAACAGGTGCTTATTTCGAAAAAAGAGGATGCACCGAAACCCGACGAACCGCTGAAAATCCAAGGACGGGTCATCGATTCGAAAGGGGGCCCGATCATAGGTGCCACCGTCGTCAACATGCGCACGCTCCAAGGCACGGTGACAGGCTCCGACGGGCGCTTCGAACTGACGGTTTCCGCCCTGACGGAGGAGCTGACCTTCAACTATATCGGGTTCAAAACCAAAGTACTTCCGGCATCGAACGCCGAAGAGGTCCGTCTGGAAGAGGCTACCGTTCTCGAAGACGTCGTGGTCGTAGGCTACGGCACGGTCAAGCGCGTGAATCTCACCGGCTCGGTCGCCACGATCGATATGCGGGAAAAGGCCAACCAACCCATCACCAACACCGCGCAGGCGATGTACAACACCCCGGGCGTGTGGATCAACCAGAACAACGCCAAACCCGGTGCTGACGGAGGCACGATCCGCATCCGCGGCGTCAATACGCTCAGCAGCGCCAATCCGCTCGTGCTGCTCGACGGCGTGGAATACGACATCAACGAAATCAATCCGGCCGACATCGAATCGATCTCCGTGCTGAAAGACGCTTCGGCGGCCATCTACGGTTCGAAAGCCTCGAACGGCGTGATTCTCATCACCACGAAAAAGGGCGTCAAAGGCGCTCCGGTAATCAACTATCGGGCCAATTTCGGCGTACAATACGCCACCTACCTCCCCGACCCGATCGACGATCCGATCCTCTACATGCGTTTGCGCAATCAGGCAGAAATCAATTCGGGCAAGGCGCCCTCGGGAGTCTCCTATTCCGAAGCCGTCATCAAGGAGTATCAGGAGGGCATGAAAACCAATCCCGACGTCTACCCTGCGACCAACTGGTTCGACATTTGCCTCAAACCGGCCTTCGTCCACCAACACGATCTGCGCATCTCGGGCGGAACCGAACGGCTCGATTACAGCATGGCCGTAGGCTACATGAAGCAGGACGGCGTATTCATCGCCAACGACTGGGCCGACCGGATTTCGATGGACCTGAAACTCGGCATCCAGCTCAACAAATACATCAAGGTCGGCGGATCGCTCTACGGAAACATGCGTCACTACACGGAGCCGGGATACGGCACGAACAAGGTAATGGACGCCATGATGCGTGCCATTCCGATCATGTCCGACTACCATAAAAACGGCATCTACGGGTCGAGTTGGATCGCCACCCCGGGCCGCGGCAATTACGAGAATCCCCGCATGATCATCGAGCAGGGTTCGATCGACCGCCGCGTACAACAGCTGCTGGCCAAGGCGTTCGTGAAGCTGACGCTCCCTTACGGCATCACCTACGACGCCAATTTCAGCTTCCGCAAACGCGACACCCGCAGCAAAGACCACGTTCCGGCCATGTACACCATGAATCCCAAGACCGAAGAGGTCCGCAACTACAACTCGGCGGTGCCGCGCGTCAAGGACTGGGATGCTTGGGCGACGGGCAGTTTCTTCACCCAGACGCTGGGCTGGGAAGGGAACTTCCGCGACGAACACCACATCGGCGTCATGGTGGGCCAGGACTATCAGGAGTTCTACAACGACAATTTTCAAGCCTACAAGGAGGGATTCTACGACAACTACCACACCGATCTCAACTCCGCTTCGGGACAGGTCAACGCTCAGGCCACCGGCGCCTCCTCGCGCGAAAAGCTGGTCTCGGTTTTCGGACGTCTCTCCTACGACTACAAGCAGCGTTACCTCGTGAGCGCCGTCTTCCGCTACGACGGTTCGTCGCGTCTGGCCCCCGACCACCGTTGGGCCTTCTTCCCCTCGGTCTCGCTGGCATGGCGCATCGACCAGGAGAACTTCATGAAGAACGCGGAGTTCATCGACCAGCTCAAACCGCGTTTCTCGTGGGGTAAGATGGGCAACCAGGCCGTCTCGCTATACAGTTACCTGAGCTCGGTCAACACGTCGGGCTACGATTACAGCTTCGACGGCACGAAATACGGCGGCGCAGCCATCTCCGCTCTGGCCGACAACACGATCACCTGGGAGGAAACGACCTCCTACGATGCCGGAATCGACTTTTCGGCCTTCGGCAACCGCGTTCTATTCTCGGCCGACTGGTTCCTCAAACGCACCGAAGGCATCCTGCGCACAGTCAACCTGCCCTCGCAGGTCGGCGATCTGAGCGGCCCGAAGAGCAACGTGGGCGTGGTGGACAACAAAGGCATCGAGCTCTCGCTCACGCTGCGCGACTCGTGGGGCGACTTCTCGGCAGGCATCTCGGGCAACTTCTCCTACACGCGCAACGAAATCGTGGATCTCAACGGCGAGACCGAAATCAACGGCCGGCTGATCTGCAAGGAGGGGTATCCGATCAATTCGTGGTACCTGCTCGAAACCGACGGCGTCTTCCAGAACCAGTCGGAGATCGACAACGCGCAGGCCGTCTACGGCAACCGCGCCAACCTGCGCCCCGGCTACGTGAAATACGTCAACCAGAACAACGACAACACCATCGACGGCAACGACCGCGTCATCGCCGGCAACACGATACCTCGGTTCGCCTACGGCTTCAACCTCAACTTCGGATGGAAGGGCTTCGCCGTCGAAGCGCAGTTCCAGGGCGTCGGCGACGTGTCGGTCTACCCGTCGAGCAACATGGCCTTCGGCCTCTACAACGGCGCAGGTCTGACCAAACAATGGGTGAGGGATTCGTGGAGCGCCACCAACCGCAATACCGAATATCCGCTGCTGACGACCTACCCCGAAGCGGGCGAGAACTTCCAGAATTCGACGCTATGGCTTCAGGACGCCTCCTACCTGCGTCTGAAAAACATCCAACTGAGCTACACTTTTCCCAAGCAGCTCGTCGGACGCATCGGTATCAAGGGCTTGCAGGTCTACGTCAGCGGTCAGAACCTCGTCACCTTCTCGGACTTCAAGATCTGGGACCCCGAAATTTCGATCTCGCAGGTCAACTTGTTCTCCTACCCGATCCTGAAAACCATCAGCTTCGGCATCAACCTCACCCTATAACCAATCTTACAAAAACCGATCAACCATGAAACGCATTCAAATCATCATACCGGTTCTGCTCGGAGCCTTCTGCACCGGCTGCGACCTGGACATCGAACCGCAGGACCGCTACGACCAGCAAACCTTCTGGTACAGCGCCAAAGCCGCGGAGGGCGGCCTGACGGGGTGCTACAACGCCCTGCTCGAAAACGGCATCTACGGCCGCGCCGCCGTCTACTGGGAAGACGACGCCACGCCCAACGGCTATAATTTCAGCAACGACGACTCCTGGACGACTATCGCCAACGGTGCGCAGACGGCCACTTCGGGAGGCATCATCGCCAACCGCTGGAGCCACGCCTACAAAGGCATCGGACGCTGTAATACGCTGCTGGACAACATCGACCTCAACCGCGAGCTGGACAAGAGCGTCATCGAGGAGTACAAAAATCAGGCGCGCTTCCTCCGCGTACTGTTCTACTACATGCTGACGACCTACTACGGCGACTGTCCACTGATTACCACGACCCCCGCCATGGAGCACAAATCCCTGCCGCGCACCCCGCGCACAGAGGTGGTCTCCTTCATGCTCGGCGAACTGGAACAGCTTTCGAAGGTCCTGCCTCCGAAGGCCGAACCGGGACGCCCGACGTCAGGCGCGGCACTGGCCCTCAAAGCCCGCATCCTGCTCTTCGAGGCCAGCCCGCTGCTCAACCCCGGCCACGACGACCAGAAGTGGCGTGACGCCGCCGACGCGGCCCGCGCCGTGATGGACTGCGATTCGGATTACGAACTCTTCACCGCCCCGGGCCAGATCGGTTCGGCCTACCGCAATCTCTTCCTCGAAAGCGGAGAGAACAGTTCCGAATGTATTTTCAGCGTACAGTGCATGAACCAGAACAAGCTGGGGCTCTCGTTCGAACTGATTGCCCGCCAATACGGGACGATGGCGCCGCTGCGCGACCTCATCGACTTCTACTGCGACCGCGACGGCAATGCCCGCACTCCCGGTGAACAGCGGCTCGATCCCTCGAAAATCGACCCGCGCTTCGGCGCCACGATCGTCTACCCGGGCTGCAAGTTCATGGGCTCGACGGTCACGGCGACGCAGTTCCAGCAAACCGGATGCACGATCAAAAAGTACACGGTCTACGACGAACACACGCCTACGGCCGCCGAGAAAAGCATCGGCGACACCGAATCGCCTATCGACTACATGATCCTGCGCTACGCCGACATCCTGCTGATGTACGCCGAAGCCAAAAACGAATTGAACGAGCTGGACGAGACGGTATGGAACGAAACGGTGCGCCCGATCCGCACCCGGGCAGGATTCACAGCCGAGTCGGCGCTCGAATTCCCCGGCAAGGATCAGGAGAAACTGCGCGCCGTCATCCGCTACGAACGCCGCGCGGAGTTCGTCGGCGAAGGCTACTATTACAACGACCTGCGCCGCTGGCGCGAGGCCGAAAACGTCAACAACGGCCCGATCCGCAAGTTCAACAACGATGTCATTCTGGTACGCAGTTTCGAGCCCTCGCGCGACTATTGGTGGCCGGTTCCGCAGGGCGAAATCGACTTGAACCGCAACCTGCTGCCCAATAACCCCAATTATTGACAATGAAACGAATACTCACGCTAATCGCACTCTGCATCGTGTCAGGAGTTTCGGCCTCGACCCGACAACTGCAAATCATTCCCCAGCCCGTCAAGGCCGAACTCCGTACGGGCGTCTTCGTCACGGCCGGATGCCGCGTCGAATGGGAAGGTTTCGACATCCAGCCCGAAAATCTGGCTGCGCTGACCGGACGACTGGTCAAGCCATGCCATCCCGCGTCGACATGGAACGGAGTGAATGCCATCGTTTTGCGACGCGACACCGCAGCCGGAATCCCGCCCGAAGGCTACCGAATCGACATTTCCGCACGCCGCGCGCAGCTCTCGGCCGGCGACGACGCCGGTCTCTTCTACGGCCTGCAAACCCTCCTCCAACTGGCCGACGAACGGGGCAACCTTCCCTGCGTCTCGATCGAGGATCATCCGCGCTACCGCTACCGCGGCCTGCATCTCGACGTCTGCCGCCACTTCTTTCCGGTAAGGTTCATCAAGCATTACCTCGATTGGATGGCTTCGTGCAAACTCAACACCTTCCACTGGCATCTGACCGACGACCAGGGCTGGCGTATCGAGATCAAACGCTACCCGCGCCTGACCGAGATCGGCGGCTACCGAACCCGAACCCAGATCGGCGGATTCCACGAAGACCCGATCACCTACGAACAAGGCCGCTACGGCGGGTACTACACGCAGGACGAGATCCGCGAAGTGGTAGCCTATGCCGCCGAACGGCACATCGCTGTCATTCCCGAGATCGAAATGCCCGGTCACGCGACGGCCGCCCTGGCCGCCTATCCCGAACTGGCGTGTGGCCACGGCCCGAAAAGTTTCGAGACGAGCGGACGCTGGGGCGTCCTCGACGATGTTTTCTGCCCGGGCAAAGAGCAGACCTTCGAATTTCTCGAAGGCGTGCTGGACGAAGTGCTGGAACTCTTCCCGTCGAAGCTCATCCACATCGGCGGCGACGAGTGTCCCCGCGTACGTTGGAAGGAGTGCCCCGACTGCCGGGCCCGCATGGAGGACGAAGGGATCGAGGACGAAGCCGGACTGCAAACCTACCTGACCCTCCGCATCGGCCGTCACCTCGAAGCCAAGGGCCGCCGGCTGATCGGCTGGGACGAGATTCTCGACGGAGAGCTGGCTCCCGGCGCCGTGGTGATGAGTTGGCGCGGCACCAGGGGCGGAATCGCCGCCGCACGCCGCCGGCACGAAGTGATCATGACACCGAGTACCTACCTCTATTTCGACAAGAAAGCCACCGATTCGTACGACGAACCCGTCAGTCTGAGCAGCAGCCTCCTGCCGCTGGAAAAAATCTACGGCTACGATCCGGACGAAGGGATCGCACCCGAAGACCGGCGCTACCTGCTGGGCGTACAGGCCAACCTGTGGACCGAATTCATCCGAACCGAAGGGCGCGCGAGCTTCCAGCTCCTGCCGCGCATCTACGCGCTGGCCGAAATCGCATGGTCGCCCGTCGAGCGCAAGTCGTGGCGGGAATTCTCCGAGGTGCGCCTTCCGGCCCACCTCGCACGGATCGACGCCTCAGGAGAGCCTTACCGCCTGCCCGCCCCTCTGGGCATCGAGGACGGAACCTCAGAAGGCGAAAGTTTCTCCTTCGTCATCCGGCCTCCGTTTCCCGGCTGCAAAGTCCGCTACACGCTCAACGGCGCCGTACCGCAGGATTTCGACCGTGAGATGCCCGAGAAGTTCGACATCGCGGTTCCTCGCGGCGAGCAGCGGACGCTGCGCTGCGTGACCATCGCCCCTTCGGGGCGGCGCAGCACCGTCACGACGCTCGTGCTCACCAACCGAATGCAAACCAATAACCCCGAATGATTATGAAACGCCGTATAATAGCCCTTTTATGCGCAGGCTGCCTCTTCTCCCTGACCGCCTGCCAGGAAGACATCGAGATCACGGAGGTTCCCATGCCTCCGGTCGAGGAGGAACCCGAACCTACCCCCGACGACACCGACAAAATCTACGAATGCAAGCACCCGCTGCTGCTGACCGAACAGGCACAGGGACGCATTCTCATCGTCGACGCCGATACCCGAGAGACCCTTTGGGAGTGGCGGG
>UMHH01025624.1_pt1 | contig 14175 bp, 20 predicted proteins | sample 1965491 | NCBI WGS metagenome assembly UMHH01 (sample SAMEA4836094, study PRJEB28245) | human gut metagenome | biome: gut microbiome; material: fecal sample | place: Denmark | collected 2008
GGTGCTGCCACGGCTGGTGATTGTGGTGCTGCCACGGCTGGTGATGGAGGTGCTGCCACGGCAAGAGGAAAGGCTTCAACAGGATCTAATGGTTTGTCAGTAGCAAGAGGAAAAAATGTTCAGGTAAAAGGCGGAATAGGTGCAATTTTGGTCATAGCTGAGGAAAGAGGAGATACGTATGATATTGTCGATTGGAAGGCTGTAGTAGTTGATGGTGAGGTTGTCAAGGCTGATACATGGTATAGACTGGAAAACGGTGAGTTAGTGGAAGTTGATTAACAGTTAACTGATAGAGCAATTAGAATTTAATTGCGAATAATTACCATTTACCTGACATCAGGAAAATGGTTCAAAACGATATAGAAAGGAACTAATATGGGAAAGAATATCAAAGGTCTTGCTGGTTCAGCCATCTTCAATCAAAAGATGGTTGAACAAATGAATGGCATAAACAAAAACAATAAAGGGAAAGCATCCCCAATTTATATACCAACTAAAAAACGGAAGTAATGGAAGCTAAATTTAGGATTGGAGAAAAAGTAAAAATAGCCAATCATCCAGATAAATCTAAGATTGGCAAAGAGGTTGAGATAATTAACCTCCATCATTCTAATTTTAATCCACAAAAGGGATATGTGGATGAATGGTTATACAATGTATGGGATGGTGCGAAATCTTTAGGATGGGCACCTGAGTGCGACTTGGTAATTAATAAACCTTCATAACGATATAGAAATGAAGAAAAAGAAACTATATATCAGCCTGCCAATTAGTGGCTTCTCACTTAACGCCGTTGCCTTGGAAGCAGAAAGCTACAAGCTAATGTGGGAAGAGGAAGGTTTTGAAGTTGTGACACCTTTCGATCTATCTCCAGATAGCGAAAAACCATACTCCTATCACATGGGGAAGGATATAGAAGGGCTTTTGGAATGTGACGTCGTTTATTTTGCACCTGGTTGGGTTGATTCAAAGGGGTGTAATCTTGAATATGCTGCCGCTAAAATTTATGGAAAAACAATTTATACATAAAAAGAAAGAAAGGAGTGAGATATGAGTGAATTATATATACCGCCTGAGCGATTTGAGAGAGACTTTATTACCGGACGATTTTTAAAGGGTTGTGTTTCTCACAACAAGGGTCGTAAAATGGTTTATCATTCAAAACGTTCCAAGGCCAGAAGTATAAAAAATCTGTCTAAAGGACGTGGGGCTTGGCATAAGACTGGTGCAGGCATGAATAAAAAGAGCGTTGTTTTGATAAAGGATGAGAAATTATGTGGAGTATTCCCTTCGATACAAATGGCTGGTAAGATGATTGGCGTGGCTCCTTCTTTGATCAGTGCTATATGTCGGAAAGTGAGAGGCAAACATACGGCTAATGGATACAGATGTTTTTTTGAAGATAGCAATGATTGGTATAATTTAATTAAACAAGATTATGAATAATGACAGGCAGAAGATATTAACTGATTATATTTCTTACTTATACACAACAGGCAGGACTTATGATACTGTCGGGAAATATATCAAGCATGTCACGGATTTTTTAGAGATGACCAAAGAAGTGAACCGCCGTGGTTATTTGAATTACAAGCGTGAAAATGCAGATGTCATGGTGCGTCATTCGCTAATGTGTTCAGCTATATGCGATCTATTATCCTATCTCAACATCGGATATGGAAAAAGGGAAAAGGCGGTGAAACCTTTGGAAAAACTTGATGTCATTTCGGATAAGAACAAGAAACAACTTAATGATTTCATTATATGGCTGACTGACAACAATGATTACTCTTCTCATACAGTTTATATCTATTATACATCCATGAAGAAGTATTTCGAATACGCCAATGAGGTAAACATGGATAATTGCAGGAGGTTTATAAAAAGTCTTGAAGAAGAAAAATTATCTCCCGCTACCATCCGTTTGCGGATTACAGCAATCGAAAGATTTTCTAAATGGCTGAAGAAGCCTATAGAGCTGAATCGCCCCAAAATAAAGCGCAAGCTTGATGTGAACAATGTGCCGACCGAAGAGGAATATAACCGGCTGTTGGAATATCTCAAGGGAAAAAACAATAAGGATTACTACTTTTTTATCAAGGTATTGGGTACAACGGGTGCCCGTCTGTCGGAATTCCAGCAGTTCACGTGGGAAGACATCATATCCGGGGAAGTGACATTAAAAGGAAAGGGTAACAAGTACAGACGTTTTTTCTTCCAAAAGCAATTGCAGCAAGAAGCGAAGGCCTATGCTAAGGAACATGGTAAGACCGGGCTTTTTGCGGTAGGGAGATTCGGACCGTTGACCCAGAGAGGCTTTTCCCAGCACTTGAAAGCATGGGGTAAACATTGCGGCATTGATTCAAAGAAGATGCACGCACACGCCTTTCGCCATTTTTTCGCTAAGATGTTCCTTAAAAAAAACAAAGATGTAATTCAACTCGCTGACCTTTTAGGCCATGGGAGTGTAGACACAACTAGAATTTATTTGCAAAAAAGTTATGACGAACAAAAAAAAGATTTTAATCGAAACGTTACATGGTAGTGTTGCGCAGCTCAATGAACTGTCATCCATGACCGAAGGGATAGACATCTATGACGATGCCGGGCATGTTGACACCGATTTCTTGATCGAAGCGATATCTTGCGTCAGTGCCTTCATGGACGCAAACAACATAGTTGTAGAAAAAATATCTTCACTGTTAGCGCCGGATGTTCCGATAGCTGAAAAGAAAAAGCAGGCTGACGAAGGCAAAAAATGGAGTGTGGAAGAGATATTGAAACATTGTACTCTTGAGGACGGTGTTCTGAAACTTCCTCAAGTTCAATTTAACAAAAAGTCTTATGCCGAAGCAAAGAAGTGGATAGAAGAAGCCGGCGGCTCATGGCAAGGTGGGAAGATACAGGGTTTCACATTCCCGTTTAATCCGAAACGTGTGTTTTCCATGCTGAAAGAGGGTAAACGGTGCAACCTACAGCAGGATTACCAGTTTTTTGAAACTCCGGCCGATGTTGCCGACTGGCTGGTTATGCTTGCCGGAGGGATACATGAGGATGATACGGTACTGGAGCCAAGTGCCGGGCGTGGCGCGCTTATTAAAGCAATTCACCGAGCTTGTCCTTCTGTGATGGTTGAGTGTTATGAGCTGATGCCGGAAAACAGAGAATTTCTTCACACCCTTAACAACGTAATATTGCTTGATGAAGACTTTACCAAAGACAGTGTAGGTAGTTACACTAAGATTATTGCAAATCCTCCGTTTTCCGGTAATCAGGATATAGAGCATGTCAGGCTTATGTATGATCGGTTGGAAGAAGGCGGCACACTTGCAGCAATAACCAGCCAACACTGGAAATTCGCTTCGGAAAAGAGATGTATTGATTTCCGCAACTGGCTGAAAGAAGTACATGGAGAAGTGTTTGAAATCAGCGCAGGCGAGTTTAAAGAGAGTGGCACTTCTATTAGTACAATGGCGGTAGTTATAAAAAAATAATTCAAAATGATATAGAAATGAATACAACTTTTGAAAAATCGGCTAATAGTACCGATGAATGGTACACACCGAAAGAAATTATAGACGCATTGGGTGAATTTGATTTAGACCCATGTGCCCCAGTGCCCCCCCTATATAAAACAGCAAGTGTCATGTACAACAAAAATGACGATGGATTAAAACAGGAATGGAAAGGACGTGTTTGGTTGAACCCACCTTATTCCCGTCCTCTTATAGAATGTTTCGTTAAACGGATGGCAGAACATGGAAACGGCATTGCTTTACTTTTCAATCGCTGTGATTCAAAGATGTTTCAGGATGTGATATTCGAAAAGGCAACGGCAATGAAGTTCTTGCGTAACCGAATCAGATTCTTCCGTCCAGACGGAACACGTGGGAATTCTCCTGGCTGTGGCAGTATTCTCATCGCTTTTGGTGAGGATAATGCAGAAATATTGAGAAACTGTGATATTGCAGGTAAGTACGTTAGAATCAATTAGAATGACAAAAAAAGATGAATAAGGAAGAATTTTTAAGCAAAAGATACGCCATTGATTTAAAGCTAAAAGAATTGAATGGAGAAAAGGAACAGTTGGAAAAGGAATACATTGAATCCAACCAAGTATTCCCTATTGGAAGCAAAGTCTGTATAACGGTCATGGATCATGAAAGGATATTAGTCCCAGAAGCGAAGAAGTTAGCCTATATTGCAGATTATGAGATTGATGATAACGGAGAGGTTGTCCCCTCTTTAAGACAGTTGGATTACAATGGGGGCATGTCAGCAATACCTTTATTTGTCCCTTTAAAGAAGGCTATAATTGAATTAGTGTAAATCGAGCATGATATGAGTAAAAAAAGAACAATGCAAATAGATGTAATTGAGGAAGTAAAAGGAACTCAATTCATGCAATGCAAACTGTATATAGATGGCAATGCGAGTGTTATTCTTATGAATAAAATCGATTATGAAAGGCTGTTAAGCGATAGTTTTTTTGTGCGTGATGGTAAAAATCGGGATTCAACCGGAGTGTTGAATACTACTAACACTTTTTTAGAAAAAGATTAATATTTAAAATAAATAAGATATGAAACAGACAGTAGAAGAAGCAGCAAGAGAAAATATCCTGTTTAATCACAGGACAGTTGACAGAACTTTGTTTGGTAAAGATTTGGCAAAGTTTGGAGAGATGAATTTCGTTCAAGGTGCCGAATGGCAGTCAAAGCAATCTCCTTGGATAAGTGTTAAGGAACGGTTGCCGGAAAATAACACAGTGGTTCTAACAAGAGGGGCTTATGGCTTCCTTATTTGCCGGCTTTCATCTTTGGGTGAATGGGAAACTGGAGCAAATGTTAATAAAGAAAGATTAGGCATTACCCATTGGATGCCCATCCCCTCTTTTGACGAGATACTAGAAGCCAACAAGGATGTACTGGAACGGATTAAGGAGAAAGGGGACTAATATGGAAAGGTACAGAATCATACGAGGAGAAGGGTGCAACGGTTGTATTCCCATAATAATATATTGGGTACAAGTCAGAAAAGACAAATGTATTTCATACGAATGGGTGAATGTAAAAGGATTTGATACCTATAAGAGAGCTAAAGAGTTGTTGAATGTTTTAAAAGGAGGAATTGATTATGAACCATTATTTCAGGGCGTTATCACAAAGCTACCGTAGACGAACTGATTGAACATTTTAAAATAAAGGAGGAATAATGAAAGCAAAGTATTTTAAAAAGATAAGAAGCCAAGTAAAGTGGTATAAGGTATCATATAGAGATAGTTTATTTTTTAGTTTTAGCGATGAGAAAGAAATATTGGCTAAATCTCCTGAAAATGCTTGTGTCAGATACCATAAACGTACTGGATGTTTTGTTAACAAATATAATCCCAATAATATTACACAATATAGTGAATCTCTTTCAAGGTTCAAGGTATGTATAGGTAAGAAAGTAATGTATTTCGATTAAATATGAAAGCAAGAATAAAAAGAAAAATTCAAAAAAGACCATTCCTATATAATGTAGGACAAGTTTTTAAGGCTTGTGATTGGATTACTAGTATTCAACGTGGAAATATGGTTTGGCGTAGGTATCGTTCATTTGGTACTATTATTAAATCAGAATTTTAAATATGAAAGCAAGAGTAAAATCAACAGGGGTTTTGGTGGATGTAACTCCCCAATTAAACATCAACTCTCAACATAGCAGAGATTATTTATATGTATGTGATAACATGGTATTCAAGGAATGCGAACTTGATTTTTCAGCTATCGACTGGGAACAGAGGCGATATGAACTGGCGAAAGCAGCCATGCAAGGATTTTGCAGCAAACAGGTAATGATTGCTGATTCAAATATGACAGCCCAAATAAGCCTTAGTTTTGCCGATGCGCTAATAAAGAAATTGAAAGGAGAATAAAATTATGACCGAAGAACTTGTAACATTGGAAACAGCAAAGTTGCTAAGAGAGAAAGGCTTTAATGAGTATTGCAAATATATCATTAACGATAAAGGCTTGATGATGGAAACCATATTTAGAACTAGTAAGGATTTACCTAAATTATTCTATTCTTGTCCAATACAATCCATCGCCCAGAAGTGGCTTCGTGAAACTAAGAACATTCATATATGTATATACAACTGTGCTTGTGGCTATGGATACGAAATATCTAAAGCTGACAATGGAACTCATATGGCTAGTTCTGTTTATAAAGGAACAAATGATGGAGAGGAATGGGATAGCTACGAGGAAGCACTTGAAGCAGGTTTACAGGAAACATTAAAATTGATATAAATATGAAAAAGATTTCTTTCAATAATAAATTTGGATTAACACAAGCGGTGTTGGATGGTCGTAAGACTATGACGAGAAGAATAATCAAATGTCCTAGAACTTTTAAAGGAGAATGGGTTGCTGGATTCAATATACACAGATCCCATTCTGATAAAAAGATTGTTGGCTATCCTTGTATGTATGATGCTGATGGAAGGGAATTTAATTCGGGAGAAATTATTCCACGCTACAAAGTTGGTGAAGTTGTTGCCATTGCGCAAAGCTATGAAACCGTTTACCATGAACAAGGATTGGAAACACTTGATATGTTAGTTAGTGGTTGGAAGTATAGTAAAGGTTGGCGTAATAAACTCTTTGTCCGCGCTGACCTCATGATACATCATATCCGAATTACCAATCTCAAGATTGAACGTTTACAGGACATTAGCGATGAAGATTGCTTGAAAGAAGGGGTATATGAAGATTCGGGTGATGATGAGTTTCCACCATCTATATTTTATGAATTTGAGGGAAACAAAGACGATGGATTTGATACACCCCGTGAAGCCTTTGCAGCCCTCATAGATAAAGTATCAGGCAAGGGTACATGGGAATCCAATCCTTATGTTTTCGTATATGAATTTGAACTGATTGATTAACAGATAGGGAGTAAATTTATGAATAATATTAATTTGAATGAACTACGGAATATAGCTTATAAGACAGCTTGTGATCACGGTTTACATGATAAAGAACTTTTAAGAAAATGAATTAAATGACAGGTTTTGTTTTTATTCAGATTTTTTGTAATTTTGAATTATAATGTTTCCGTGTAAAGGGGCACGGTACGTTCTTCGGACGAAAAGACTTTTATGGGAAAAAAACTCGTAGCAAATAGAGAAAATTTCTGCCATTATTATATGGAAACGGGTAATGCTACAGATGCATATCGGAAAGCTTACCCTAATAGTATTGGATGGAAGGATGGGGTCGTTAGTAAGCGTGCATTTGAATTACTGAGAAATCCATCTGTCGCATCCCGTGTAAATGAATTGCAGGCTGATATCTTAAAAAAGTCTGATATGAAGAAGGAAGATGCATTGCGCTTCCTTACAAATGTGGTAAATGTAGACCCTATAGATCTTCAATTAAAAGGTAAAGATACGTTTATTGTCCGTTCTCTTGATGATATACCAAAACCAGTCCGATGTTGCATCCAATCGATTAAGAATACTCAATATGGAGTAGAGATACGACTATATAGCAAAATAGCCGCCATTACACAGATAAGCAAGATGCTTGGATGGGATGCTCCAGTAAAAAGTGATGTCAGTACCAATGTGCGCATGATAATTGGGGACGAGCAATGATAGAGATGGTGTTCTCGTATAAATTGTTTAATCCCCTGTTTTGGCATATCCGTGAGGCGATGCATGACAAGGATATCCGGTATATTATAAACAGAGGTGGTTCTTCATCAGGGAAATCTGTATCTACGACACAATCCGTGTTGTTGTCTGTATTCTCCGGAGAAGGTTCAGCTCTCGTTGTGAGAAAAGTTGGAGCTAGTCTTAAGAATACGGTATATGAAGAGTTTAAGACCCAAATGAAAGCTCTTCAATTGAGTCAGTTTTTCGCTCCAAAGGAAAATAATATAACCTGTATAAATGGTTGCAAAATCGATTTTACAGGATTGGACGATCCCGAGAAGATAAAGTCTATCACAGGATATCGCTGGATAGTGATGGAAGAGGCCACTGAGTTTGAATATGAGGATTTCACACAGATACGTTTCCGCCTACGAGGAAAGGAGGGCCTACAGATTATATGCAACTTTAATCCAGTATCAGAGGACTCGTGGATAAAAACCAAGATCCTTGATACATACGAGTGGGATGAGCATCCGAATGATTTGTACGGGAAAGTAAGATATCCGATAAAAAGGAGTTTATTACCTAAGGATTATAGCCGGATATTAGGAAAGAGATATAATAAATCTAGAATGATAGCTAATGAGCGTACGGGAAAAATGGAAAGATATCCATCGGATACGGTAGAGCTGCATTCTTCGTATAAGAACAACTTCTGGGTAGTAGGTTCTCCAGACGGGAAGTATGGATACTATGACAGACAGACGATATCTAATTACCAATGGTACAAGGATCATGATTATAATTACTACAGGGTATACGCATTGGGAGAATGGGGAAGCATTAAGACAGGAGGAGAGTTCCTGTATGCATTTGATTCAAACAAACACATAAAAACGACACACTACATTAAAGGGATGCCGGTTCATATATCAATTGATAACAATGTGCTCCCTTATATTTCAATATCATTTTTCCAAGTGGATGGAAGTAGTATAAGGCAGTTTAACGAGATATGCGCCAGTGATCCGTTCAACACGGTAACACAGGCTTCAAAAATGGCGGTAGATTACCTGAAATCAATAAAGTATAATGATATGCTGTATCTGTACGGAGATGCTTCGACAAGAAACGGGAACACTATAGACGAAGAGAAGAGATCGTTTCTTGATAAGTTCGTAGAAGGGCTGGAAAGCGATTACCATGTTGAGGAAAGGATACCGGCTTCTAACCCGTCCGTACCAATGTCAGGTGAATTTGTAAACTACATGCTCGATGGAGGCTCGGGAATGTCATTTTCGGTAGATGATGGATGTAAAAACTCGATAGTCGATTATAACAATGCCAAGAAGGACGTTAATGGAGGGGTGCTGAAAAAAAGAGTAAAGGATAAGATTACAGGACAGTCTTATGAGAGATACGGTCACTTGGTGGATTGTCTGCGATATATTACCGTATGGGTATTCAAGGATGAATATACTCGTTTCTCCTTGAAAAGGAAACGAAGTAAAATTAAGCAGGAAAATAAAGATATGAGATATTATGATATATCTAAAAATATTCAGGGAACAAGACTTGTATATGTTCTTCCCGAATATGCCGGAAAGTTTATTATGGTTTCATGTTATGTAAATGAGCGAATATATATCGATAATGTGACATATATAAGTTCATTTGATGAAAATGTTCTTCTGTCATTTTTAGAAGGGATATCTCCTGCGGAGATCTTGTTTGAAAGTGAAAAAAATTATTTCCCTATAGCACGGGGCTTAAGGGATAGATATGATGTCAGAATCATACATAAAAATATGGGAGCAGACGCTAGGATATCTGCTTTTTTGGATTTTATCAAAAATAATATGATGTTCCGTTCAGACTATGACAAGATACCGCAATACAATGAGTTTATGGATGGAGTATTGGACTATAATGGTTCAGATGATTGCGCTGCAATTTATTCTGTAGCAGCACTGTCTTATTACGTATCGAAAAAATATAATATATAATTGGTATATTTTTAAGATATATCAAAGCTTTGATAAAAAAACATCGGGTGTTATACAAAAAGTATTGGTATATTTTTAATATTTTCCTTCTCGTGGGTATTTTTAGGGTATTGCGAAATGATATGACTTTAATTTATCTAAACAACACGATTCAAAACGTGATTTTAAATATAGTTTTAATAAAAAAATAACCGACAATTAATGCCGGTTACCGTGATAGAATCTTATAGCCTCATTGACATATAATGATACCGATTGCTCCTTATCCAAGATAGCAGCCACGTCCTCCTCTATCGTAACAAATATTTTTCTTACACCTCTAACCTTGGGACGTCTTGGCACACCATTGCTGTCCAATATCCTATATATCGTTTGCTCAGACTTTATATCTGTTTCCTTCATTATCTCCTTGATAGCCATCCCTGCTTTGTACAAGGACAACACCCTAGACTCTTGATCTAGGGTAATAGATCGTCTTCTTGCCATAATTAATATGTTTTATAACATTTATAATTTGTTGCTCGTTAATTCAAAAAGTTGCACCTTTGCATCGGACATCAACGATGTTAGTCGCACTTCGGTGCGTGGATTGAAACGACATTAGAAATGTCATTGTGATTTGCTCACAAATTAGTATTTCTATACAGCCACTGTATAGTGAAGAGGCGGAGAAATCCGCCTCTGTTTTTTACTACTTCGATTATTGGGGATTTGATGCTCCTGACATCTTCATTCTCCAGTGGGGATACAACGAGGTAAAGTCTTATGAGGGCGTAAATTCAGAAAGTGTACAGACAGCCAAATTACGTGCAAAACGAATAATTGATAAATTTCACAGTCAGTATCCGAATACTAAATTCGTTTTCGGATTAGAGATTTATGGTGCTGAACTTATGACTTTTTCGGGCGGTAGTAATAACAACAACAGCCCTAAGAAATATAGTGTATTGTCATTTGCCGAAGAGATCATATCACTGTTTGAAGGAAACGATGATACGTGCAATCCTTATAGAAACTATGTTACTCTTGTTCCTGTTTATGCACTGATGGATAACATATATGGATATGGTTCGCTTTCTGAAAAATCACTATGTGACTTATACAGCGCAACTACGACAGTCCTGCAAAATGGAAGAGACGGAATTCATCCGAGCTATGATAGTGGTGGATTACGCGAAATAGGAAGAGCGTATGAACCGGTTGTATTAGCTATTATAAACCTGTAGAGTAATTAGGACGATCTTTTACTTAAGGGCTGATCTTGGTGTGGTCAGCCCTTATGATTAAAACCATTCCGCATCCGGATGCACTTCAATGGACAGATGATTCATTATTCTGATGATTAGTTCTCGTATCATAACTATTATTTTATAAAAAAATTACTCAACAAGCACTCCGTTGTTTACACTTGCCTTGCTAACCAGACATGAGTAATCATAATCATTTTTAGAAATCTCCATACAATCTTGCAATACATCAGACTTACTTACTCCTGCTAATATTACATTTGAAAAAAGACTATTCGTAAAATGTACAGTATCGACACGACCTAGCAACAAATTTTTATTACTTGCAAATATGACATTGTTAAAAGCACATTTTGCATCGTCCAAAGTATTATCTATAGAAACAAATATGGCTGTTGTAGGGATAAAGTTTTCAGGCATTTCCCATTCTATTATGGAATTACATATCTTTAGATTTTCAATAGCGTTAGAATTAGTAACTGACTTATAATATAGCGAATACCCAACTTGGCGTGCGGCATCGGTCACCTTTATTTTGATTCTTGCATTTATTAGTTCTATATCTTTGATTTCTGTTCCGCTAACTAACAGTCCGTTATTGCCAATATTTTGGACAATCGTTCCAAATACTGTACAATATGTAATTTTATTTTCTATGCCAGTACCTCCCCTTAAAGAGCCTGAATTTTTTAATGTAATGTTATAAACATGTACGTGATTTACCAGAGACGTATCTCCTATAACAGATCCACAACCCTCCACATAACAATTCTCTATATACCAATTGGAGTATTCCATAGTAAAGCCTCCATTATGCCCAGAAAATGCAGAACCTAGCTGACCGGGATTTATCACCCTACAATTGGCGCATATCAAGTCTATATTTTCCGACAATCCTGAAGATGTCAAAAAATGAAATTGATATCCCTGCGCTCTGGATGATTTTGTCTCGCAGTTCAAAAAATATGACTCTTTGAAAACAACGCCATGATGCTGATGGTCCATAAATGTGCAGTCTTCCCAAAATATATTATCCCCAATGACAGCCACTCCATCCCTGCTTCCGGAACCTCTTAATGTCAAATGACTAATATCAAGACAAGCCACATCACTACCAATTAACATTTTCGAGAAGAACCTGTTAGCTTCTATTATGTGTGTGTTCGGAGAATCAGACAATGATACATAATAGTAACAATCCTGTTCAGACCATCCATCAACATATTTACCCCCACTGAACCAAGATGATTTATCAACATGGGTATCAAGATATGTCATTGCCTCTGCTTCTTCCAATGAATTCGTGTCATATACGTTGCACATCCTTTCTCCATCTAAGTACACCTGATTCATTCCACGTTCCGCCACAGCTTGATAAGCATGAATTTTACAACGATAGATATGATTATAGCCACTCACCTTTTCCCAGTCTGTTAGAACAGACAGATAATTTATAATAGGTTTTTCCCCAAGGCCATAGGCAGATATTCTTATATTTCGAAGGTTATTTATTAATGAGAAGTCATCTCTGAACTCACTTCCTCTTTCTATTAATAGCACGTCACCGTCAGTCAATGATGAAAATGCTTTGTGCAAAGTTTTAAACGGCTTGTCACGTGTGTTGCCTGGATACTCATCGGAACCTTTTGAAGAAAGATAATACGTATTGCCATTTATCTGCCTGTCAATTTTCTCTCTTTTGATAAAGAACCTTGATTCTGCTGATAATCCGTGATATGGACGAGCATCATTAATAGAATGAGATAAACCGTTCAAAGCTTCGAATACAGCTCCACTGCTTATCGGAGTTGTATTCATTAATTCTGCTTTTTGCGCTGTCTTTATTGAAACACCAAATAGACCTTTAGCCTTCCAAGCTACTCCGTTAGGATTATGGGCAGGTGATACGGAAAATCTAAAATATTTACAAGATGGATATGAGGTCGCATCAAAAACATTATTATCACTATCAATCTGAACAATTACGCCTGAATTTTCGTCCTGATCAGAATAGACAAAAAATCTATGAATCTCATAACTTCCTGTTATGGGGTATAGGATTGTAACAGGAACAGAACTATCAAAGGGTATAAATTCTGTAATTGCATTATAAGAAGCATATACTGCCTTTCCGCTTGCGTCCAATGCGGTATTTCTTTTTGTTTCTGGTAAAGTTATCTCTTCAATCGGACTTGTCAAATTTTCAAGCCTAGAAACGGTTCCTTCTATAGAATCTATTTGCTCTTTATTTATCCCCGTTTCTACCTCCATGCCAAAAAATCCCTTGATCATCCAAGGTTCGACAACTCTAGGAGTGTAAGAAAATCTAAAATAGGTACAATTAGGAAATTGTTTTGAATCAAATGTGTTGCCTGACAAAGAGATCTTATGTATTTCTGATGCACCTTCATCGGCTTCATTATACACTAGGACTTTTAAAATAGTCTTATCACCAGAGGAAGAAGCAAGAGTAACAGGCTCAGAAGGATTGAATCTTATAAATTCCACACACGCTACTGAAGATGAAGGTAGCATAACTCCACTATCATTTATCCCATAACCATTTTTAAAATAAGATGCAGGAAGCTGTAATTCTTTAATTTTACTAAAATTAGTACTCATAAGCTTCACATCGTTCTGCAATCCGATATAAGAAGAATCATTTTTTGATATAACGTTTTCACTTTTTTGAGTTAATTCGGATATTTCCGTAGTCAGACTTTTTCGTGTATTGGGATTGACCACCGCATCAGTTATAGTAGCCGGGTAAATGGTTTGTCCGCCTTTCGTCAGTTTATGCATTTTTGCCATAATGTATTCTATTATTTGCCTAAGTTCCGCCGGAACTTGGACTGTTGTTATTTTATGTAATTATTTATTAATCTTAAAATCACTCAGCACATCATCATACTCCTTATCTGACAGAGATACGCTCTGCACCGCATTGTAGACGACATAATCAGGATAAGATGTTATTTCCGCTGTGCTTTCATCGGTCTTTCCAGTAGTCAGCACAATCCCTGTATCTTCAATAGATACAATGTTGCAGATGCCATCTCTAAAGTCAGCATCAGAGATGAAGTATTCCCGTTTGACCTTCAACATACCGGGAGAGAAACCGGGGTTGTCAAAAGCAACAAGCAGACTGCCATCTTCCATACGGCTGCAACCCACATACTCTTGTCCGTCAAAGGAGGCTATAAACTGTCCTTTAAACGGATTGAAGTAAGTAAACCGGAAGGGAGTATTCACATCCCCATTCAAGTTCTTCTCTATG
>UMHH01052777.1_pt1 | contig 14170 bp, 10 predicted proteins | sample 1965491 | NCBI WGS metagenome assembly UMHH01 (sample SAMEA4836094, study PRJEB28245) | human gut metagenome | biome: gut microbiome; material: fecal sample | place: Denmark | collected 2008
ACGTTGCGCAGAAAACGAAATAAAGAACAAAATAAATGAAAAGCAGTGCAAGATGTAGTTTGCGGATACGGCCCTTTGCGTGAAAATGCAACAACGGGCGGCCCGCAGGCTGCCCGTTGTTGCGAAAATAAAAGATAAATTTTCCTCTGAATGTGCCCAGAGCGAACGCGGCGGGCATTCAAATCGTTTTTACTTGATATCGTAATAGCTGTGGTTCGGGTTATGCCCGTTCTCCTCCACCACGATGGTAAAGCCCATGGGGTTCACCTCCGTGTGCTTGCCGGAAGCCAGCGGCTCCACGATGATGTGCTCCGAGCGGTTCACGATGACCTCGGCGGTTTCCGCTTCGCCTACGCGCTGGTAGTGCAGGATGCCGTCCTGCGCCCGCAGCACCCGCAGCTCACCGGTGCGGAAGGCTTCGCAGCTGTGGCGCAGCTGCGCCAGCTGTGCCAGCACCGGCTTCAGGCGCTTTTCGTGGCTGTCCCAGCAGAAGAAGGCACGGTTGAAGGGGTCGCGGTAGCCCTGCATCCCGATCTCATCGCCGTAGTACAGGCAGGGCACGCCGGGCAGCGTGTAGATGATGGCATAGGCCATGCGCAGGCGCAGCATCCCTTCCTCGTAGGCTTCGCCGGTCACACAGCGGCCGCTCTGCCACTCGCGGCCCCGACCGTTGGCGGGCTCGTCCGCGATCACGGTGAGGGCGCGTTCGGTGTCGTGGGTGGAGAGAAAGTTCAGCGCAGTGTCCATGGCAGGGGCGGGGTAGTGCTCACAGATGGACAGAATTTCGCCCATGGCCTGCTCGGCGGGCTTACCCTTTACAAAGTCCAGCACAGCGTTCTTGAAGGGGTAATTCATCACGCTGTCCAGCCCCTTGCCCAGCAGATAGGTGCGGCGCTGGCCAAAGCCGTATTTGGTGGTGGCGTCCTCCCACACCTCGCCCAGCAGGAACTTCTCCGGGCTGACCCGCTTGACAGCGGCGCGGATCTTTTCAATAAAGTCGTCCGGCAGCTCGTCGGCCACATCCAGACGGAAGCCTGCGGCACCGCGCCGCAGCCATGTGTCAATGACACCGCCCTCGCCGGTGATGAACTCCACATAGGAGGGGTTCTCTTCGTTCACCTCGGGCAGGGTCTCGAAGCCCCACCAGCTGCGGTAGCCGCCCTTATACTTGGGGTCAAAATCGTCCCAGCTGCGGTAGGGGGAGTTGGGGTCGCGGTAAGCGCCGCCGTCACCATAGCGGCCTTCGCGGTTGAAATAGCGGCTGTCGGAACCGGTGTGGCTGAACACACCGTCCAGCACGATGCCAATGCCGTACTTGGCGGCCTCGCGGCAGAGCACCTCAAACTCCTCGTTGGTGCCCAGCAGCGGGTCTACGTTGAGATAGTCGGCGGTGTTGTAGCGGTGGTTGGAGTGCGCCTCAAAGATGGGGTTGAGGTAAAGGTAGTCCACCCCCATCTCCCGCAGATAGGGCAGCTTGATGCGGATGCCTTCCAAGTCGCCGCCGAAATAGTCCTCGTTCAGGTGGCCGCCGGTCTCGTTGGGCTGCCAGAAGGGTTCGGCGTGTTTGTCGGCCTGATACAGCCGGTCCGGGAAAGGCATGGGCTTGTTCTCAATGCCCTCGCAGAACCGGTCCGGGAAGATCTGATAGAACACCTTGCCCTTGATGCACTCCGGGGTCTGGAAACCGGCATCGTAGACGGTGATCTGCCATTTTTCGCCTTCCTGCCAGCTGACAACGCCGCAGTTGTCCGGCCCGCGGTAGATGCGGCGGAAGTCGGTGTAGAGGTCGAAGTAGTAGAAGTACAGGCCCGGGTCGTTCAGCGGCAGCTCCACGGAAAAGTGGTTCTGCTGGGGGGTCTGGCCGTCGAACTTCATGCGGTAGTGCACCGGCACGTCATATTTTCCCTCCTTCTGGAGCACCAGATGAGGATCGACATAGCCCAGCTCTTCCGGGATGCACAGGGTCAAACGTACGGTCTGACCGGCCCGCAGTGCGCCAAAGGGCTGCTTGAAATAGGGGTCGTAGCTATTGAACAGACAAGACAAAGCAGGGTCGTCCTTTCTCAAAAAAGCCCCGGCGGGCCAAACGCCGCCGGGGCAGATGGATTTTTTAGGGAAAATTACTTGCCCATGGGCACCGGGGAAGCGTACCAGATGTCGTGTGCGTAATCCAGCACAGAGCGGTCGGCGCTGAAGATGCCGCTGTTGGCAATGTTCTTCAGGCTCATGTGTGCCCACTTCTCGCGGTCGGCATACAGCTTCTGCAGGTCGGCCTGTGCGCGGCGGTAATCCTTGAAGTCGGCCATGACCATATACGGGTCGCTGCTGCGCAGGTTCTCGGTCACTTCGTGGAAGTTCTCGCCGTTCCAGCCGCGCTCCAGGAAGTTCAGAGCGTTGTTGGCAACATCGTCGCCCATGATGAAAGCGTTGGGATGGTAGCCCACCTGCTTGAGGTTGTTCACCTCGGGGGTCAGCATACCGAAGATCAGCTCGTTCTCCTTGCCGGCAGCGTCTGCGATCTCCACGTTTGCGCCGTCCAGAGTGCCCAGAGTGATAGCGCCGTTCAGCATGAACTTCATGTTGCCGGTACCGGAAGCCTCGGTGCCGGCCAGAGAGATCTGCTCAGAGACCTCGGCGGCGGGCATCAGGTGCTCGCTCAGAGAGACGCAGTACTCTTCCAGATAGACCACGCGCAGCTTGTCGCGCACAGCGGGGTCGTTGTTAATGAGGTCGCCCAGCTTGCAGATCATACGGATCATCTGCTTTGCCATGTAGTAGCCGGGAGCAGCCTTTGCACCGAAGATATAGGTCTTGGGGATGAAGTCGGCGTTGGGGTTCTCCTTCAGGTACAGGTACTGGGCAGCGATGTTCAGCGCGTTCAGGTGCTGGCGCTTATACTCGTGCATACGCTTGACCTGACAGTCAAAAATGGAGTTCGGGTCGATGACCTGACCGGTGCTCTTTGCCAGATAGTTGGCAAAGCTGGTCTTGTTCGTCAGCTTGATCTCGTTCAGGCGCTTGAGAACGGTCTTGTCGTTCTCGAACTTGTTCAGCTTGGACAGATCGGAAGCATCATGCTTGTAGCCGTCGCCGATGGTCTCGTCCAGCAGCTTGCACAGGCCGGGGTTAGAGGCCAGCAGCCAGCGGCGGTAAGCGATGCCGTTGGTCACGTTCTTGAAGGCCTGCGGCTTGAACAGGTAGTAATCGTGGAAGACGCTGTCCTTGATGATCTGGCTGTGCAGCTTGGACACGCCGTTGATGCTGTTGGCGGTGTAGGCGCAGATGTTTGCCATGCGCACCTGATTGTCGCCGATCAGTGCCATATAGTCAATCTTGCCCTTGTCGCCGGGGAAGACCTTCTCCAGCTCTGCGCGGGCGCGGCGATCCATTTCCACCACGATCTGGTAGATACGGGGCAGGGTCATCTTGAAGATGTCCACGTTCCACTTTTCCAGAGCCTCAGCCATGACGGTGTGGTTGGTGTAGGAGAAGACCTTCTGGCAGATGTCGAATGCCTTGTCCCAGCCAAAGCCGCACTCATCCAGCAGAATGCGCATCATCTCGGGGATGGCGAGGGTGGGGTGGGTGTCGTTCAGCTGGATGGCCACCTTGTCGGGCAGGTTCTCGAGGGTCGCATAGCTGGACAGGTGGTTCTGGACGATATCGCCGATGGATGCGGCAGACAGGAAGTACTGCTGGCGCAGGCGCAGGATCTTGCCCTCAACATGGTTATCGTTGGGGTACAGCACCTTGGAGATCAGCTCTGCATTGGCGTTCTTGCTCATTGCAGTGTTGTAGTTGCCAAGAGAGAAGCTGGACATATCAAAGTCCGGGGCCTTTGCCTGCCACAGGCGCAGCTTTGCAACGCCCTTGCCGTCGTAGCCCTGCACATACATATCAGAGGGAACAGCCATGACGCTGTTGTAGTTGGTGTGCTGGATATAGTGGAAGCCGTTGTCCCAGTTCTCGTGGATCTCGCCGTCAAAGCGCACTTCCACAGCCTGATCGGGGTGGCTCTTCAGCCAGACCTGACCGCCGGGCAGCCAGTTGTCGGCACGCTCCTGCTGCCAGCCGTCCACGATCTTCTGCTTGAAGATGCCGTACTCGTACAGGATGGAGTAGCCGGTGCCGCAGATATCGGTGGTGGCCATGCCGTCCAGATAGCAGGCAGCCAGACGGCCCAGACCGCCGTTGCCCAGACCTGCATCCGGCTCTTCCTCAAAGATGCTGTCAATGCTGATATCAGCGTCGGACAGGGCCTTTTTTGCCACCTCGTCCAGACCCAAGTTCAGCAGGCTGGTCTTCAGGCTGCGGCCCATCAGGAACTCCATGCACAGGTAATACACCTGCTTGGTGCCGGTGCCAATGGCCTTGGACTGGAACTTCTTGTGGTTCTCACTCATCATCTGGCAGCAGATCAGAGCCAGAGAACGGTAGATCTGCTGGTTGGAAGCAACGCTCAGCTCCACGCCGTACTCGCTGGTGAGCTTGTCCTGAAGAAGTTTACCGAATTCTTTCGATGTCATAAAGGTACTCCTATCCGCATAAGTTTTCAGCTTTGCTAAAATAATTGAAATAATTGGCGCCTGCAGGCACTTTCCCTCACTTGCTCTGCCGCCAACATAACAAAGATATTATAATATGGCAGAATGACAAATGCAAGGAATCAGGGGATTTTTTCCGTAACTGACATTTTTTTATTGAACTTTCTGATAAATATGCCAAAATTTCAAAAAATACACTTTTTCTTGATGCTTATTTATATTATAATAGGGAAAGAAAGCTGTGTTCCGAAACATTTTCGGGGACAAACTCCGGGAGAAATGTGCCGGGTAACTCGCCCGGCGGGTGACAAGACACCAAAACGGTACCGGGAACGATGCCGTTTCCCGGCAAAAATCGGAAGATCACTGCCCGCTGCGGGCAGAAAAGGATAAAAAGGGGAAACAGATATGGTCAACAAGGTACGGGTGAACATTGCAGGTACGCCGTATGCCATTGCTACGACGGACCCGGAAAAATATATTTTGTCGCTGGCGAAAAAGCTGGATGAAGACATCACCAAGCTTTTGGACGATAATGCGAATCTTTCGGTGACTAAGGCGGCGGTGTTCTGCGCCATGGATTATCTGGACGAATACCGCAAGAGCACCGGCAGTGCTGAGAATATGCGCAGCCAGATCCAGGATTACATTGCGGATGCTACCCGCGCAAAGCTGGCGGAAGATAAGGTCAAAGCAGAGAATGAGGTGCTGCGGCGGGAAGCTGCCGCCCTGCGCGAACAACTGGAAAAGATGCGCAATAAGGAAGCCCGGCGCGAGGAGCGCGCCCAGCAGGCGGCACAGCAGTCTGCTGCCGAGGGCGAAGCGGACAAGGCGGAATAAGCCGTTTACAGGATAAAGGAGAAGTATGTCAAAGATCGAGATCCTTGCCCCGGTGGGCAACGAAGAAATGCTGCGTGCCGCTGTGTTCAGCGGTGCCGACGCAGTGTATCTGGGTTTTTCGGGTTTCAATGCCCGCACCAGTGCCAACAATTTTAACGCGGATACGCTGAAAGATGCGGTCGCCTTCTGCCATGCGCGGGGCGTGGCTGTGCATGTGGCGCTGAACACCACCGTCTATGGCGGCGAGCTGCCCGCACTGGAACAGGCCATCCGTGCCGTTGCAGCCAGCGGTGCCGATGCGGTCATCTGTCAGGATCTGGCAGTGGCAACGCTGATCGGTAAAATTGCACCGCAGCTGCCGCGCCACGGCTCCACCCAGATGAGCGTGCACAGCCTGCAGGGTGCACTGGAGCTCAAGGAGCTGGGCTTCACCCGCGTGGTGCTGGCCCGTGAGCTGAGCATGCCCGAGGTGGAGCATATCACAAAGCACTGCGGCATCGAGACCGAGTGCTTCGTGCACGGCGCGCTGTGCATGTGCGTCAGCGGCCAGTGCTACATGTCGGCCTTTCTGGGCGGACGCAGCGGCAACCGAGGTTCCTGTGCCGGCCCGTGCCGCCTGCCGTTTGAGGCAAATGCCCTGCCGGAGGGCAAGCCGGGCCGCCTGCACCACCTGTCCTTAAAGGATAATTCGGTCATTGATAAGCTGGACAAGCTGCAGGCGCTTGGCGTGGCATCGGCAAAAATCGAGGGCCGTCTGCGCACGCCGGAGTATGTGGCGGCGGCAGTCAGCGCCTGTCTTGCAGGCCGCGAGGGCCGCGCCTACGACCGCGACCTGTTGAAGAATGCTTTCAGCCGTTCCGGCTTCACCTCCGGCTATCTGGATGGAAAGATCGACGGCACCATGTTCGGCGTGCGCAGTGAAGCAGATGCAGAACAGACCAAAAAGACCCTGCCCATGCTGCGGGAGCTTTACCGCCGTGAGCGCAGCCGCGTGCCGGTAAAGATGAAGCTGGAAATTGAAGAGGGCGGCGAAAAGCTCACTGTCACCGATGCAGACGGCAGCAAGGCCTTTGCCTATGGGGATGCAGAGCCGCAGCCTGCCCGTACTGATCCCACCGAAAGCCTGCACCGCAGCCTTGCCAAGACCGGCGGCACGCCTTTTGCGGTGGAAGATCAGGATATTACCGTGGAAATGGACGGCGGGCCGTGGTTTATCCCGGGCGGTGCGGTGAACGAGCTGCGCCGCGAAGCACTGGATGCCCTGCTCAAAAAGCGGGAAGTGCTGCGCCCGTGGCCCACCACGGACGAGCATGTGCCCGCTCTGCCGCTGCGCACCCTGCCGTCCCGCCGCACCCTGCGTGCCCGGTTCGAGAACTGGGAGCAGGTGCCGGAGCGGGCGCTTGACGGCATCGAGTATCTCATCCTGCCCATTGCGCAGGCCGACCGCGTGCCCCGGGAATGGCGGGCAAAGACCCTTTTGGAACTGCCCCGGGTCATGTTTGGCAAGCTGGAAGAGGATCCCGCCCGCCGCATCGCGGCCACGCAGGACTCCGGTTTTGCAGGCTATGAGGTGAGCAATATCGCCCACCTGCGCCTGTGCCGGGGCCTGCCCATGAGCGGCAGCTTTGGCCTGAACATCACGAACCAGCTGGCCGCGCAGTTCTACGCGGACAACGGCCTTGGCTCCATACTCATCCTGCCCGAGGTGAAGGACAGCGACATCAGCACCATTGCGCCCACCCATAACGGCAGGCCGGTGCCCACCGGCGTGCTGGTGTACGGCCATATGCCGCTGATGATCACCCGTGCCTGCCCGCTGCAGAACATCCACGACTGCGCCCACTGCGATAAGACCGGCGTGCTGACCGACCGCAAGGCCAAGAAGTTCCCGGTGCGGTGCGGCCTTGGTGTGCGCACCATCTATAACCCTGTACCTATTTATATGGGGGATAAGCCGGGCGCTTTGACGGTGGACTACGGTGTGGCTTACTTCACGCTGGAAAGCCGGGAGGAAGCGGCCAAAATTCTGGAGATGATCCGCACCCATGCACCCTTTGAAGGTGATTTTACCCGTGGGTTGTATTTTAAAGGTACAAACTGAAACTCCTTCCGTCATTGCTGACGCAATGCCGCCTCCCTGAGGGAGCTGTCGAGCGTATGCGAGACTGAAGGAGCTGCTATAAAATCAAAACGAGGTATACTATGGAACCCATCACAGTAAAATATAAGGTATTGGACACCCGTGCCAAGGTGCCCTCTTACGCAACCCCCGGCTCTGCTGCAGCCGACCTGTGCGCCGTACTGGACGCGCCGCTCACCCTTGCCCCCATGGAGCGGGCACTGGTGCCCACCGGCCTTGCCATCGAGCTGCCCGGCCCCCACAGCGTGGCACTGGTGTACGCACGCAGCGGCCTTTCCATCAAGCACGGCCTGTGCATGGCCAACGGCGTGGGTGTGGTGGACAGCGATTACCGCGGCGAGCTGAAGGTGCCCATGGTCAATCTGGGCAGGGAAGCCTACACCATTCAGCCCGGTGAGCGTGTGGCCCAGCTGTGCATCGCACCGGTGTACACCGCTGCCTTTGTGCCTGCCGAAGAGCTGGGCGATACCCAGCGCGGCGAGGGCGGCTTTGGCTCTACCGGAAAGTGAGATGGAATCATGAACCTGATCTTAGCTTCCGGCAGCCCGCGCAGGCGGGAGCTGCTCTCCTTATATACCACCAATTTCACCGTCTGCGTCAGTGACTTTGACGAAAGTACGGTGCAGGCCGCTACGCCTGCCCATCTGGTGGAACAGCTGGCCCGAGGCAAGTGCCTTGCTGTTTCGGCCCAGCACCCGGGCGCTGTGGTCATCGGCTGTGATACGGTGGTGGATGTGAACGGCGAGGTGTTCGGCAAGCCCCACAGCGAAGAGGACGCAAAGCGGATGCTGCGCGCCCTTTCCGGTGCCACCCACGAGGTGCACACCGGCGTGTGCATCTCGGACGGTGCGCGCACTGAAAGCTTTGTGGACAGCTGCCGCGTTACCTTCTTCCCGCTGGGTGAAGAGGAGATCGACTTCTACGCTTCCACCGCCGAACCCTACGATAAAGCCGGTGCCTATGCCATTCAGGGGCGGGCGACCCTCTGGCTGGACCGTATTGAGGGCGACTACTACACCATCATGGGTCTGCCGGTGAGCCGCACCGTACAGCTGCTGGCACATTTTGTGTGATAAAACTGGAAAAAACGAAGAAAACTTGCGCAAACGCTTGAGAAATCATTGCCTTGCGGCTATAATAGAACCGTGTTATTCTGCGCAAAGGCGGCACAAAAGGGCTGCCGGATGTTCTGGCGCTATAGATAAAATGGGAAGCATAAGGAGAATTTTTACAATGGGCCTGTTTTCTAAAGATGTAGGTATCGATCTGGGTACCGCAAATACTCTGGTATATATGAAGGGCAAGGGCATCATCATGCGGGAGCCTTCGGTCGTGGCTGTGGATACCAAGACCGACGAGGTGCGCTGTGTGGGTGCCGAGGCAAAGGCTGTCATTGGCCGTACCCCCGGCAGCATCGTGGCTGTGCGTCCGCTGAAGGATGGCGTGATTGCTGACTTTGACATCACCACCAACATGCTGGAAAATTTCCTCAAGAAGGCATGCGGCAACAGCATGTTCTCCCGCCCCCGCGTGGTCATCTGCATCCCGTCCGGCGTTACCGAGGTGGAGCGCCGCGCTGTGCGCGAAGCTACCCTGAAGGCCGGTGCCCGTCAGGTGTCCGTCATTGAGGAACCCATGGCAGCAGCCATCGGTGCGGGCCTGCCCATCAGCGAGCCTACCGGCAGCATGATCGTGGATATCGGCGGCGGAACGGCTGAGATCGCTGTGATCTCTCTGGGCGGCATCGTGGCCTCCCGCAGCGTGCGCATGGCAGGTGATATGTTCGATCAGGCCATCATCGCCTTCATCAAGCGCAAGTACAACCTGCTGATCGGTGAGCGCACCGCAGAGCAGATCAAGATCGAGATCGGCTCCGCCTATGCGCTGGACCCCGAAATGACCATGGAGATCAAGGGCCGTAACCTCGTGGACGGCCTGCCCAAGAACATCGTCGTCCACTCTGAGGATGTGCGCGAAGCTCTGCTGGAATGCCTGGTCAAGATCACCAGCGCCATCAAGGAAACGCTGGAGCGCACCCCGCCGGAGCTGAGTGCGGATATCATCGACCGCGGCATCACCCTGACCGGCGGCGGCGCACTGCTGCGCGGTCTGGATCAGCTGATCCAAAGCGAGACCGGCATCGACGTACACATTGCGGAAGATCCGCTGGACTGCGTGGCTAAGGGTGCCGGTGCGGTGCTGGATCATGTGGATGTCCTGCATGACGTGCTGGACACCGACGGCGGCCACATGTAACACGGGCAAGGCCCACACTTGCGGAAAAAGGCTCTTTTGCGCAGCGTCTGCGCTGATTTCCGCTGCAAACAATGTCTCTTGCGCGGATGGCAGGGCTGTCCGCGCTTTTCTTATGGCATGGCATCCACCCGAAACAGGAGGGTACTCCCTTGAAGGATTTTTTTGACACATGGAAATTTAAGATACTGGTAGCCGTGGCGGTGTTTCTGGTGGGCATTATGGCCTATGCCGGTGCCAACGGACGGCTGACTGCTGCCCCGCAGGAACTGCTGGGCGTGGTGCTGATGCCGCTCCAGAAGGTCACATCGGCACTGAGCGGCGGCATTGGCTCGGTGTGGGAAAAATACACCAGCATCGATGAGGTCATGGAACAGAACGAACAGCTGGAAGCGGAGAATGCTGAGCTGCGCCAGCAGATAGTGGACTACGACCGCATCAAGGCGGAGAACGAAGCCTACAAGGCACTGGCCCGCATTCAGGATTCCAACACCGAAGCAAGCTATATTTCTGCCTTTGTGATCGGCCGCGACCCGCTGGATGAGTTCGGAGGCTTTACGCTGGACTGCGGCACGGTGAACGGCGCAGCCGTGAACGATGCCGTGATCAGCGATAAGGGCTATCTGATCGGCATGGTGGTGGAAGCCGACACCACCAGCTGCAAGGTGATGACCATTCTGCACCCCAGCTTCAGCGCTGCGGGCGTGGTATCCCGCACGCGGGAAAACGGCATTATCAATGGCAGCACCGATTATGCCGGTGACGGCCTGTGCGTGCTGACCAATCTGGAACGCGCCACTGAGACGAAGATGGGCGATCAGGTGATCACCACCGGTCTTGGCGGAGTGTTCCCGCCGGATCTGCTGGTGGGAACCGTGCAGAAGGTGGAGCCGGAAGTCAGCGGCAAATCTTCCATTGCAGTGGTGCGCCCGGGTGCAGACCCGCGCACGGTCAAGCACGTATTCGTTATTACCGACTATTAAGGGGGCGCATTTGTATGGAATCACGCCGCATGCGCAGCCGCAGCCAGATCCTGAAATGGGTCTGCTACGCGGTGGCACTGTTTGTGTGCGCGGCACTGCAGACGACCCCCGGCCTGCTCCAGCTGGGGCAGGCAAAGCCGCTGTTCATTCTGCCGCTGTGTCTGGCTGTGGCCGTGTATGAAGGCGAGTTTGCAGGTGCGCTGTTTGGTGCCGTGAGCGGCCTTTTGTGGGACTACACCGCCGGGCGCACCGTGGGTATGCTGGCGCTGGAACTGCTGTTGCTCTGCTTTGCGCTTTCGGTGCTGGTGCAGGTGTATCTGCAGGGCAGCACATGGAACTTTGCGCTCATCAGCACCGGCACGGCCCTTGTGGTGCTCTCGCTGGACTGGCTGTTCTTCTACTACATGCCCGGCTACAGCTGGGCGCTGAGCCGCTGGCTGACCTTTGTGCTGCCTTCGGCCATGATGACGCTGGTGCCGTCGCTGATGCTGTTCAGTCTGGTGCGGCACATTTACAGCGCATTCAAAATCGACAACGGCGTAGTCTGAACCGCCGGAGGAAACGCGGATGAACCAAAACGAACGAAAAACCGTTGCGCGCCGGATGATCCTGCTCATTGCAGTGGCATGTGTTATCATGGGCCTGTACGTGATGCGGCTGATCTTTCTGCAGCTGGTCAACGGCGACGACTTCAAGGCCAAGGCCACCAATACCACCGACTATAACTTTACGGTCACGGCGGCCCGCGGCGATATCGTGGACAGCGCCGGGCGGCGCATTGCCACCACAACCACCAGCTACAATGTGGTCCTCAACAAACTGCTGATGGGCGACCGGGATCTGGATACCATGCTGCAGCAGATCGTGGAGCTGCTGCGTGCGAATGGCGAGAGCTGGAATGATACGCTGCTGATCGGTCAGGCGGACGCAGCAGGCAATTACGCCTTTACGGACGATGACACGTCCACCAGCGACCAGAAGCAGCTGGCAGACATGAAGGAAACGCTTGGTCTGCAGCAGTACGCCACCGCCAACGATGTAATGGAAATGCTGGTGGAAAAGAACGATCTGCAGGATTTTTCGCCGGAATGGCAGCGTGTGCTGGCCGGCATCCACTACGAGATGGACCGGCAGGCGTTCTCCAATGTGAACAATTTTGTCATGGCGGAGAACGTGAGCACCCTCGCGGTGGCCACCATCAAGGAGCACAGCCTGCAACTGCCAGGTGTGGAGATCGTGGAAACCAGCGCCCGCAGCTACGACCAGAGCGATATCATCCCGGCGGTGCTGGGCCGTGTGGGCAAGATCACGGCGGAAAAGTGGAAGGTGACCGATTCCAACGGTCAGGTGACCTATCCGCTGCGGGAAAAAGGCTATAACATGAACGATGTTCTGGGCATTTCTGGTCTGGAATCCGTTTATGAGGACGAGCTGCGCGGCAAGGACGGCGTGGAGACCATCACCCGCAATTCGGACGGCGTGATCGTGGATACAAAGCTCACCACTGTGCCGGAGCCGGGCCATACCGTGCAGCTGACCATTGACAGCAACTTCCAGCGTGCCGTGGACAAGGCACTGGCGGACAACATTGATATGATCAACCGCGTGTACAATACCGGCACCATGAAAGCTGCCGCTGGTGCGGTGGTGGTGCTGGACGTGAAGGACGGCAGTGTGCTGGCTGCTTCCAACTATCCCAGCTATGACCAGAACCTGTATGCCGCTAACTACAGCGAGTACAGCTCCGACCCGAGCCTGCCGCTGTTCAACCGCGCATTGCAGGGCCTGTATACGCCGGGTTCTACCTTCAAGCCTGCCGTGGCGGTGGCTGCACTGGATAGCGGCCTCATCAACCAGTATTCTACCGTTTACTGCAACGGCGTGTACAACTACTTCAAGGATTACCACCCCCGCTGTACCCGCCATGGCCACAGCGGCAACATCGATGTGGTAACGGCCATCAAGTGGAGCTGCAACATCTTCTTCTATGATGTTGGCCGCCGCCTGACCAGCGATGTGTACGATGCCTATGCCTACAAGCTGGGTCTTGGCCAGCGCACCGGTGTGGAGGTGAGCGAGGCCGTGGGCCGTCTGACCACCAAGAGCGACTCCAACTATATGGCATCGCTGGATGTGCAGGCCGCCATCGGTCAGGGCAACACGGTGGTCTCGCCCATCCAGCTGGCTACCTACGCGGCAACGCTGGCCAACAACGGCACCCGTTACCGCACCCATTTCGTCAAGGCCATTCTGGACACCAACACCGGCGAGGTGCTCAGCGAGACCAAGCCCGAGGTGATGGACGTCATCGAGGACCGGGGCGACACCTTCGACCTCGTGCGGCAGGGTATGATCGGAGTGTCGGAGACGATGTCGGGCCTGAAAAACTACCCCGTCACCATCGCCTGCAAGACCGGCACCCCTCAGCGCAGCGAGACGTACTACGTCGGCAGCACCCGCAAGCATTACACCAACACCATGATGATCGCCTACGGCCCGGCAGAGGACGCTGAGATCGCCCTCGGCATCGTCATTGAGTACGGCGGCGGCGGCGCCCGCGCCGGCAACCTCGTGGCCGACATCTTCGACGCCTACTACGCCATGAAGGACGGCAGCCTGACGCTGGACGAGACAGGAGCAGGCGAGACGGCGGACACGACAGCCGACGGGCAGGATGCTGTGCCGGAGACTGTGGAAAACAACGACGCCCTTGCAGACGACACCGCTCCCGCAGAACAGCCCGCCGTCTGAGCGATGGTGCGTGGATTTGGCAGAAATCTATGAAAAATTGGAACTTTTGCCCGAAAAACAGTTGTAAAAAGACAGAAACTGTGATACTATGATATGTGCAAGATGATTGCCCCGGACAGGGGCGTGGGAAAAGGAGAGGTTGACCGATGACGATTGCACTGATTGCGCATGACTCCAAAAAAGAGCTGATGGTACAGTTCTGTACGGCGTACTGCCGGATTTTGAGCCAGCATAAATTGGTGGCAACCGGTACGACCGGCAAGATGATCGCCGAAGCCACCGGCCTGCAGGTGCAGCGCTTTCTGGCGGGCGTACAGGGCGGCGACCAGCAGATCGCGTCCCGCATCGCCTGCAATGAGATCGACCTGTTGCTGTTCTTCCGTGATCCCATCAACGCAAAGCCCAGCGAACCCAACGAAATGACGCTGCTGCGCCTGTGCGATGTGCACAACATCCCCATGGCCACCAACATTGCCACGGCAGAAGTGCTCATCCACGGCTTGGAGCGCGGCGATCTGGATTGGCGCGATATCGTGCATCCCCAGAACTGACAAAACGATTTGGAATGGCTCCGCGTGTGCTGCGCCATATTCAGCGGAAATTATATTGATAATGCGAAAATCGGGAGCATCTGCGGATGTTCCCGATTTTCATTTTCA